>MDSZ01094173.1_pt1 | contig 17088 bp, 14 predicted proteins | sample 811201 | NCBI WGS metagenome assembly MDSZ01 (sample SAMN05326647, study PRJNA326480) | marine metagenome | isolation source: seawater | place: Indian Ocean: North | collected 2010
ATTCTGCCCCTTATAATTTGTTCGCTTTCTAGTAGGTGGTCCCTGTAGCTCAAATTAAAACTTCGATTACGGAAATTGTTTCTTCTTTCCTCCGAAGGATTTCGAATCTCTTCTTCTTCTTTTGCGTCTCTTTCATATTTCCTTCCCTTAACCTCGAGTAATTTACCTCTTACCCAAGGTGTGAGATTTTTTAATGGTTTTCCTTCCGATTCCAATGTTACGCAGAGCTCATTCAGTTGTTCGTCTTGGATGTCAAAAAGGAAAAGCTTGGGCAGGTTAGCTGATTGATTTGTGGAACCAATTTCATTTTCCAAAATATATTGGAACTGCGGAATCAAGTTCAGCAGTAACACACCAGTGCCAAGTGCGAGAAAGCCCGTGGATGTACTTGTTCGATTTCGCACCAGGGACCGGGTTGCCAGACGCAGCGTGAGAGCAGAGAAGGAGGCAAAGCGATTCAAGATCCAAAGACCGAAACGAACAAATAAATAAAGCAGGAAAATTGAAACAAGCAGAGAGATGAAGAAAATATTGGCTAATTTCGTTGAGTCAGTCTGAAGGAGACAAAGCAGCCAGAATGCGAGCACCCCTGGAAGAGTAAATAAAAAGAGAAACTTATTACCAGGAAGTGTTCCTGGATTGCTAGACTCTCGAAATAAATCCGCAGGTTGTAAGCAGCGTATTTTCCAAAGACTTGGGAGGGCGATCAGCCATCCACCAAATATCGCAACAATGGTTGCCAAGACTACACTGGAAAGGGTTATATGAGCTTGAACTTCAATAGGCACGAAAGTACCGAGTGCTCCAGAAAGTGCAGGTATGACAAACATACATAGAACAACTGACGGGATCACCGCTGAAATCCCAAGCAAGAATAATTGGGCAAAATATGGGCGTAGAGCTTCACTTTTTGTGGCTCCCATAGAGACCAATATGGCAATGTCCTGAATTTTTTGATTTATGAATCCGTGGTAAAGGTATCCGCTACCCAAGCATGCAAGAAAGAGGGCAACCATGGATACAATCGCTAGAAAGTCTGATAGATAACGAAGAAGTCGCCCCGCTCGATGTCCGACTCGCTGATGGGAATACACTCGAATTTCAGGATTTGAAACGGCTTGATCAAGTGATTTTGTAATCTCGGAAAGATTCGAGTTGGGCGGTAACTTAAAAAGGAAATTCCGAAAGGCAGTGTTACCCTGAGATAAGAGTTGGGTTTGATTCAAATATTTTGTGCTAATAAACGCTTTCGGAGCTAACTCTGCGGGTTGAAAACTAAGTCCAGCGTCGTCTAATACATAATCAGTTACTCGGAAGCTTGCTTCTCCAAGCTTAAGTTCTTCCCCCAGATCAAGATCCAGTTGACTTTTAAGTTCGGGGTAAATCCATGCAACTGGTCGTTCGTGTAACATGCTCGCATTATTTTCGTTAAGCTTTCTTGAAAGTCTGGTTTTCAGACCTCCGTAAAATGGAAAGCCAGGATCAATTGCGATAACCTTTATTAGACGGCTCCTTCCTTCGGGGCCTGCCACCATGGAGAAGAAGTCAAAAGCCTTCGCCTCTTTTGTATTCTCAGGGAGGACTTTCCTGACTACTTTTAGTTCTTCCGTTGTAAAATCCCTCCTTGCCCTGATGGCCAAGTCTGCTCCAAGCAACTCTTTCGATTCCGATTCAACCTTCTGATCAAGAGAAGACTTAAAGGAGTTTACTCCGATAAAACCAACCAGTCCTAGCGAGAGATTAAGCAGGTAGAAAAGACAAAACGGTCGGTTGTTACGAATTTCACGTAATGCGTTTCTGAAAGAAAATGACATTCTATTCCCTTCTTTGAAGCCTACCTTTTTTTAACTCAAGTGTGCGGTCACAATAGGAGGAAAGTTCTTGGTTATGAGTGACCAAGATAAGTGTCTGCCCTCTTTTTTTGCAAAGATCAAAGAGCAGCTCCATCACCTCTTTGCCGGTATGATCATCCAAGTTGCCCGATGGTTCGTCTGCAAGAATTACCTTTGGTTTTCCTACAATCGCTCGTGCGATTGCAACCCTCTGACATTCCCCTCCAGAAAGTTGAGATGGCAAGTGAGAAAGTCGATGAGAAAGTCCAACTTGAGAGAGTGCTTCTCTGGCTGATTCGGCATAAGATGAGTCCTTGCGGAGTTCCAAGGGAAGACCGACATTTTCAATTGCGGTAAGGTTGCTCATTAAATGATATTGCTGAAATACAATTCCTAAACACTCCGACCTAAATTGACTGAGTTGGTTCTGGTTCAATTTCTGAATTTCCTGTCCATTTATCTGAATACTTCCGAAATCAGGAAAATCGAGCCCAGCAAGAAGAGATAAAAGAGTGGACTTTCCACTCCCGCTTTGACCTAAAATTGCCACAGATTCGTTGGGGCCAGCTACCAGACTGAGTTGATGTAAGACTTCGATTCTTTGCGTGCCTTGAAAGTAGGTTTTGGATATTTTATCGATTTTAATCATGGATGGTTGGATTTTAGCTCCTTCGACAAATGTGAAAAGACCAGATCGCAGATCAATTCGTGCCCTTTAGCGTTAGGATGGATACGGTCGGGGAGATTGTAATTGGGATTTCCGCCGACCCCCTCAAGTAGGAATGGGATGAGTGGAACTTGGTTCTCCTTGGCTAAGTCAAAAAATAAATCAGCAAATTCCTGTGTATATTTAAGGCCGTAGTTTGGTGGAATCTTCATGCCTGCCAACAGAACTGGAATTTTTTTGTCCCGTGCTTTTTGAATGATTTTAGACAGGTTTTTTTGGGTTTCTTTCGGGGGGATCCCTCTCAGACCATCATTTCCTCCAAGTGCCAAAATCAGATAATCTGGATTACCTTTAAGAAACCAGGATATTCTGGAAACCCCACCGCTAGATGTAGAACCCGTCAAGCCGCCATTGATGATTTCATAATTAATTTTGGTTTTGGGTGAAATTTCCTGATTGAGTTTATTTTCAAGCAGGGTGGGGTAAGCCTCTGACTCCATTACTCCGTAACCTTCGGTCAGGGAATCTCCCAGTATTAGAATACGGTACGGATCTTTTTGCTTTCCGCTATTTTCGTAATTCGAAATATTCGTAGGATTCTGGTCCGTGGAGCAAGAAGAAGCAGAGAAAAGCAAAAAAAATGGAATAAGGAAACAATAGGTGGAATTTGTCATGGGAAAGGAACCTTGATTGAATGTAGTGACATTTAAAAAAAAACCAACGGAACAGTTTAATTTATGATTCTTTTTTTGGAAACCATCCATGAACATGCTTTGTTAATCGATTTTTCAATTTTTATCCTGATCTGGATCGTTCACTTGATTGTTTATCCGTCTTTTCACCATATTTCATCTGATTGCTTCAAGGACTGGCATCAATCATACTGCAACCGGATTTCCATTTTCGTTCTTCCCTTAATGACAATTCAAGTAATAGAAAGTGCATCGACTTGTTTTTTCGTTGGAGGAGCCGTCGTATGGGTTCGAATGAATGCGGTGTTGTTTGCATGGTTGATAACTTTTTTTCATTCGGCTCGAATCCATCGTTACCTTTCTGAAAACGGCAAGAGCGAAAAGTTGATAAATTCACTTTTGAAAGGTAACCTTTGGAGAGCAATTTGTTGGTCCATCGCCTTATTTGTTAGTTGGTATCAATATTAATTCTATCATCGATGAAGATCAAAGATTTTAAGATTTGTCCGATTTGTAATCGACCCTTCGAGAATCGTAAAAAGTGGGCAAGCCGTGGACAGTGGTCGAATGTGGTTTACTGTTCTGACAAGTGCCGTTCTATTTCGAAAAGAAAAAAGAAATGAAAGGAATCTGGTGGATTAAACGAGATCTAAGAATCTCTGATAATGAAAGTTTGCACCGGGGTTCCTTAGAGTGCGACGAATTACTTCCTTTCTTCTGTTGGGAAACGGAGGTTATCGAAGCTTTGGATTATTCCGCATTCCATCTGCAAGCCCAGTGGCAAGCCTTAAACGGATTGAGGAAGAGCTTGAGAGTTCGCAAAAGTGATGTTTGGGAGGACTCGAACGATATTATTAAGGCTCTCATTGCAATTCGTAGAAGCTATCAATTTGAGGTGATTTATTCGCATCAAGAAACCGGAAATATGATTACTTTTGCAAGGGACCGCAGGGTTTTGAAATGGTGTAGGGATCACGGCCTGCGTTGGGTGGAATCAAAATCCTGTTCCGTGCTGAGAGGTGGAAATGCCGAAAATAAAAGAGAAAAAGTTGGTTATAAGGATTATCGGGAGTTGCCGGAGATACCAATTCCTTCAGATTTGAAATTCCCATCCAAGCTTAAAGTTCCAAACCCAGCAAAAAGTTGGGAAGACTTAGTTTATATCAGTAAAAAATTTTCCGGCGAGAGGCTTTCTTCTGATCTTCAGGTGGTCAACGAGCAAGAAGCCTGGAATACAATGGAAAGTTTCTTATCCATAAGAGGAAAAGGATATTCCGGAGGAATTTCATCTCCAAATAATGCGTTTGTCCATGGTTCTCGTCTATCACCTCACCTAGCTTGGGGGACGATGAGTCTCAGATCAGTTTTTTGTAATTTAAACGATCGAACTAAGTATTTGAAGGAGAACAACCAAAGGGATGGTTGGTTAAGAAGTCTGAGAGCTTTTCGATCTAGGCTTTATTGGCGTGACCATTTTATTCAAAGGTTGGAAGCTTTTCCTGAGTTGGAGGAACTTCCGCTCAATCCAGCCTATGAAAAACTGGAATACGATGACTCTGACAAACTAATGGAAGCATGGGTGAGCGGGAATACGGGTTTCCCGATGGTCGATGCATGTATGCGGTGCCTGCATAAAACTGGATTTTTGAATTTTCGCATGAGGGCGATGGTCGTGAGTTTTGCCTGCTTTGGATTGCATCTTTCCTGGAAGTCCATCCATCCCAAATTAGCAAACCTGTTTTTGGATTATGAGCCCGGTATCCACTTGTCTCAAATTCAAATGCAAGCCGGTGTAATTGGGTTCAATACCATCCGGGTATACAGTCCGAGTAAGCAGTTTATCGATCAGGACCCGGATGGTGCTTTTGTTAAAAAATGGATCCCTGAACTCAGAAATCGGACACCAGTAGAAATTGCAAATGTGGAAAAAAATCCGCTTTCAGGATATCCTGAAGCAGTTGTCGATTTAGCAAAACGGAGTAAAGAAATGAAGAAAAGAATCTTCGATATTCGGAGAAGTGCCGAGGGGATGGAGATAACCAAAAAAGTCCTTAAGGAGCATGGTTCGAGAAAAGGGGGTAAAAAGCTGAAGCGACAAAAAGAGAACCAGAGTCAACTTGCTCTTTTCAAGAGTTGAGGTCTTTCAACCAATTGGGCGTCACAACGCAATCGATTCATCATTTTTAAACCTACAAGGAGTGATTTAGGGATACCGGTGCTAAGACCGAGGATGGATCCGACAACGACGCCACGGTGGCAGTTATCCCCGCCGACCCTTGCATTAGCAATGACTCCAGATTGAAAGTTATCATGGTATTTCCAAGATAGATAAACTGAAGCAAGAAAAGAATCAGGCAAGTAACATGCGGTGCTAAGTTTTTCTCCAACCACAAGTCGATCATCTAGTGATGCCCACTTTCTAAGATTTTTTGATGAAATACCTGGAAGAGGCAAAGCTTCTACGGTTTCTTGAATACAACCACTTTGCTGTAAGTGAATTAATATTCTGACAAGGTCAGTAGTTGCTCTAAGCGCCTTTTCATCGTCGTGTGTGGAACGAACAAGAGTAAGGGCACACTCCATCAAAAAAGCAGGTTCTGTTTGCTCGATAGCCTCAAGCCCCGCGAGCAATCCGGGAAGTAAACTGAGTGAACCAATATGAAAGTCTTTAACTCCGCATGAACGGAGTGGCTTTCCTTTTCCGTAATTTTGAAAAAACGCCCGGTGGTATTCCTCAATGTAGGTATCGTTGTGCCAACCAGGGGTAAGCATTACCTCGGCGTAGCGGTGCAACCAATGGTCTATGGAAAATTCACCGTTCAGAATAATTTGACGATACAACTCTGCTGAAAGTTGAAGATTCAGGGTATTTTCTCCGGCATTAAGATGTTGGTGATAATGAATCTCTCTTTGCCCCCAATACTTTTTCTGACCATGGAGAATATCAGATTTTGGTTCGGTAGAATTGTATGAAGACCTCCATAGAATACTATCTGGATGGGGGTTTTTAGGCCTCGAATAACCGGAGAGTCCGGGGTAATCTCGATCGAGTTTGTTTCTGTCATAGTACCAATGCACCGGCATGGAGATTGCATCGGCAACCAAGGAACCAAGAAATGCATTTTGAAAACTCATTGAGATATTTATAGGTGTGATTATGTTTAAAGCAAAATCTGCTGAATTTGTGCCAAATATTAAATTTACCCTCTTTTATGATGAAATTTATTCAAGTGGCTTGAATAAAAGTGCTAGATTTCCGGTTAATCGTTATTTGAAATTGAGGAATAAATTGGTCGAATTGGATGTAGAAAAACTTATTTGCTGGAAACGTCCAAAAATGGCCAAGGTCGAGGAAATCTTATTGGTTCACGAGGAGAACTATGTATCAAGGTTTCTTTCGGGTAAATTGGAGGAAAGTGAGGTAAGACGAATAGGACTACGGCCGTGGAAACATTCGATCATCGAGAGAACCCTTCGGTTGACAGGTGGAGCCCTAGAAGCTCTAGATGTCGTGCTAGATGGCCAATTGATGGCAGGTAATCTCGCTGGAGGAACTCATCATGCATTTAAAAGCGAAGGAGCCGGATATTGCATTTTTAATGACTTGGCGATTTGTGCCGAGAAAGCCTTGCAGAATTCTCAGATCAAACGGATTCTAATCCTCGATCTGGATGTGCATCAGGGCGACGGAACAGCTAAGATTTTTAATGAAGATGATCGCGTTTTCACCGTATCGCTTCATGGGAAAAACAATTTCCCATTTCGTAAACAGTTGAGTGATTGGGATGTTGAATTTGAAAATGGTACTGGTGATGAGGAGTACCTCTCCCGACTGGATGAAGTTTTGACGAAACTATCAAAAATGAAGTTCGATCTGATTTTTTTTCAGGCTGGTGTGGATGGTTTAAAAACTGATGAACTTGGACTTCTTCATTTAACTCGAAATGGAATGATTGAGAGAAATAAAAAAGTTTTTGAATGGAGAGAGAAAATGGAATTACCCATGCTTATTTTTATGGGTGGTGGATATGCCAAACCAATTGACCACTCAGTGGATGCCTTCACTGATCTTTTTTTGGAAGCAGGGAGGCGAGTTTAATGATTCACCTAAGAATAATTGATTCGTCACCTTAAGTTTGCCATTCGTTTGGCCAGAATTTTTCGTTGTTTTAACAACTGATTTTCAAATTTAGGTTGAACTGCAAGATTCCTGAACTGTTTGGGATCCTTGTTCATGTCATACAATTCCTCGGTGCCATCCTTATATTTCATGTAACTCCATTGCCCGGTTCGTAGTCCCGTACCTTTAGGGACAAATGAAAGTGCAGATTGCTTTATTTTCTTTTTTGAGTCTAAGAGGACTGGTAGCAAACTCCTCCCTTGAACCGATGCAGGGGTGGCTAAACCCGCAAGCTCGCAAGCGGTGGGAAAAAGGTCTACGAGCTCGACAATTGACTTTGTTCGACCACTTTCCATAAGAGGTGCTTTTACTATCAGAGGAACTCGGGTAACTTCTTCCCTTAAATTCCCTTTTTGCCAAAAATGATGTTCACCCAGTAAATAACCATGGTCACTGGTAAAGATGATTGCTGTTTCTTTTTCTAATTCCAGTTCCTTCAAGCAGTTAAGTATTCGCCCAACCTGTTCGTCCATGTAAGTCACTGTGGCCAGATATCCAGACCACATTCGCTTTTGGTTTTCCGGGTATTTATCAATTCCAAAGCGGTATGAGTTCGAATATGAAATTGCTTGTTTGGGCATATCTATCCAGTCATCTCTTTGGACAAAGGGTAATCTGATTTTTTGAAACGGATAGAGTTCAAAATATGATTTTGGAGCCACATTTGGGTAGTGGGGCCGAATCAGCCCGGTAGCGAGGAAGAATTTTTCGTTGTTTTTCTTAAAGCGCCGAAGCAGTTCAATAGACTTAGTGGCAGATTTAAAGTCAGGCTGATCTGAGCCATCACCTGGATAATCTACAGTAACAAACATTCGGTTAGGCATGCGGGTGGACTCTCTGCCTTCGAGATCAGTGGTGAATTTGTTAAGGTTCAAACAGGCATAATTTCCGGGAGTGTGTGCCTCCAAGCCTGGGCTGTTGTATTTTTCAGACCAGCAAGAAGGTATATCGGCTCCATCGGTACCATCAATGATATCTCCGGGCACCCGCATGTGAAAAATTTTTCCAACTCGAATACTGGAGAATCCATTATTTTTAAAATGTTCACCCCATGTAATTTCATTATTCCCATGGTACCTTCCTCTCATGAAACTAGCTCGGGAGGGAGCACATACCGTACCCTGGCAATAAGCATTCTCAAAAAGAGTACCCTCTGCTGCAAGCCGGTCAATATTTGGTGTGTGGGCAATTTTTTTGCCATAACAACCGATTGCATCAGCCTTTAGGTCATCAGAGACAATGAGAATTACATTTTTGACCGAGCCAAAAACTGATAATGCAGAAAAGTGTAGTAGGCAGAAAAGTGAACGCTTATTCATCCATTAAGGAAATCAAAGCTTTTTTCCATACTGGACAAGGGTGCTGGAGAATGATCCTGTTCAGCATGGCAATGCTTCACCCCGGACAAATTTGCCGCTTTTAAAATGGGATGCATTGGGATTTGTCCCGCTCCAATTTCTGCGAAATCATCTGGGCTGACTTTTTCAAAGTTCGGACTTTGGAAACCTTTCCTTAAATCTTTTAGATGAAGTTGGGAGATTCTTCCCTTTAAGAAGTTAATTTGGGCAACTGGGTTGACACCGCCAACTTTCACCCAGAATACATCTAATTCAAAAAACATATCCTCGGAAAAATTTCTCGTAAGCACATCAAAGCCGGTTTTTCCACCAGATAAGGGCTGAAACTCAAACGCATGATTGTGGTATGATAGTCGAATTCCAGCCTCTTTTGCTTGAATTGCACCCTTGTTTAGTTGGTCTGCGGTTTTTTTGTAAGCCTCAAGATTTGACCGATTGGGTGTGTGCAAGTAAGGAACCACTAAATCGGTAAGTTCATTCTTGTGAGCAATTTCAAGTATCTTTTCGAAATTCGGGCTTTTACTCGTTTTAGGACTCAAAAGAGAATCCCATTGGAAATGAGAAGAGTTGACCTGCATTCCATGGTCTCTTGCCCTGGAAATCATTTCCAGCGACTTGGAGGAAGGGAAATCGTAAGGTTCAACTTGTTTATATCCGATTTTTTTGACCTCTTCGATGGTTGACTTTAAGTTTTCATTTAGAGGTTTTCTTAAGGAATAAAGTTGAATGCCCAGATTATCTATGTACTTAGATTTTCTCTCATTTGCAAATGAGGGCAGAGTAAGGAGCATCCCGGTGGAATGATAGATGAATGACCTTCGATTCATGATTAAATAGCCTATCCAATTACAGAAAAATTTTGCAAGTCAGTTATCGGGTTATGGAGACTTTTTTAAAGCAATTTTGCAAAAAATGAGTGTCTGGCGGAGTATGGACCAAGCAAAAAGAGTCAAATGCAAACAGGTAGGAAGGGCTGCAGATAATCCCATAATTATACCAAAATAAACATTTTTTAGGTTTTCTCTTCCAGTGGGGTCTTGTATTGCTTGCACCGCTCTTTGGGTATATTTTGAACCCCTCTGTCCAAGTTCTTCAGGTACCTGCTCCCAGAGACTGATCAGCCAACCACCGAAAGAAAAGACAAATAAGACCCACAAGGTGGCAAGGATAGCGATGATAAAATCCAATGATAGGTGAAATGTATATTCTATGGATTTTGTTGAGGCAAGAGCCCTCCGAATAATCCAGATGGTTACAAAAAAGGAGAGACTGTCAAATAAAGCACCCAGAAGACCCACCGGTATCTGGAGTTTAATGTAATGAGAAGCTTCATGGGTTTGCATGTAAAATGGAAATGCCGTGTAAATCGCCAACCAATAACAGGTAATATTTAAAATGGTGAAGAAGAAGAAAAGGATGGGAATAAAAAAGATAGGTTTTCCATGCCTTTTTTCATAAAAGTCCAACACTTTGTGCAATGAATTACGCCAACCTTGAATGATTTTATTCATTAATATTTGTATTGAAGTTGGAGATTCTAATTTTGAGCTTTGCAGTGTAGGTTTTTTCTACTCATCTTGTAGGACTTTGAAATAAAAGTTATGCCAGCACCTTCGAGCAAATTGAAAAAAATTCTATGGGTCCTTTCCGGGCTTTTTCTTTTCAGTTTGGCTTTACTTTTCTTTTTCGGCGAAGATTTGCTCCGGAAACAAATTGAAAAACAAGCCAGAGAAAAAAATATTAGAAATATCCAATTGGCGGAATTCGATCAGTTTAATTTTAATAATATCTCCACAAAGGATGTAAATTTTGAATGGACTGTAATGGATGCGGTCGAGATGGCCGGGAAACTCGGAAAAGTCAACTCACCAGGTCCGTGGAAGAGATTCAATCCATTCATTAAAAAGCATAATGTCTCTCTGAATAACTTAAAGCTTTCAAATGAATTTATGAAAGTTGATGTGGAGGAGATCACCAGCTTTTATATTCAGGAAAATTTTCGTAGTGTTCCGAATGCTCTGAGAATCCAAGGGTTCAATCTTTCTTTGAATCTGGATCGGATTCCAGAATCGCAAAACTCATCTGGAAATCCAAGCCAAACTAATAAAAGGGAAGAGAATGCCTTTTTTCAAGACCAACTATCAGAGCCTACTTTTCGTTTTTTACGATTTCGTGATTTTAAAATTTCAACCCTCTTTGAAGAAAAATCTTACCAATTACACTTTGAAACAATAAAAGCGAACATGGTCCGTGGATTTCATTATATTGAAGCTTCGGGCAACTTGATTGGCGTACCTTTTGAGAATGATTTAACCATCTGGAAGGAATCAAACGAAACTTACATTTTGAATGAGCTCAATCTTCCGGATCTCAGCCAAAATCAAGAGGTCCGCGAAATTTTCAAAGAACAATTCAAGGCTATTCCAGCTGACTTTAATTTGGTCTCCGGAAGTATGAAAGCCCGGAAAAACGCAAAGTTTGAAGAGAATTCCACAAATATTGAAGAGTCAGTTCTTTCTTCCAGCTTCATTGAAATTAATGCGTCGGATTTGATTGTAGACTTTAACGAAAGTTTCCTGGAAATCGAAAAATTGATCGCATTTGCGGACGGATTATCTCCACATCCCATGCCGAACGAGTTAAATGCTTATGCTAATCTCAACTGGAATGATCAAGTCGAGCTCAAGGGAGCTCACCTTCGATACCGAAATGTTGAATCCAATGATTCAATATTTGATCACGAGGCCACTCTAAAAGTTTGGGAATTAAACGGCTCATTAGGAGGTATTGATTATATGGTGGAGAACTTCTCTGGTTCATTAATGGAATGGAAAAATGAAAACTCGATTTCAGAATTGTTGATTGATGGGCAAGAATTTCAATTCGACCGGGTTTCTTTCTCCTCATTATTCGAAAAATTCAATCTTATTGATGGAAAAATTCATTTGCAAACAGGAGATTCAGTCAACCAACTGAAGCTCAAGATTCCAAGCGTTAGCTTGTATTTGCCTGGAGCACAACTCTCTTTTCACGGCCTTTCATACAATGGTATTTTGAATTTAAGTGATCTTCCATTACTTCCAGAAAAACAAAAGATTGAAGTAAAAAGTCTCCAAGTGGGAGATGAATTTGATAAGTTCAAAGACATCGAAATCTCTTTTTCGATGGCTTCACAAAATCAAATATTCATTGATGAGTTGGCTTTTACATATAATTCGAAAAATTCTAAGCAGTTTGTATTTAGTCCGGCAAATCTTTCACTTTTTCAGATTCACGAAGATGGCGAGAACTTGAAAATTGCTATTGATTTTAATAATTCCAACTGCGTTATTTATCAAGTTTACCATCCGGAGTATATGGGCACCGAATTGGATTCCATCCAATATAGGACGGAAATTTCCGGGATTACTGGTCGAATCGAAATCCAATCTTTGGATCCTTTTTCGACAAAGGAAAATCAATTTTTAGATTTTAAAAATATTCAAATTGAAGAGATGGAGTTTACAGATGGAAATCTCACCTTTTCGGTTCAAGAGGGAAAAACTTTGGAAATCAATCGTGCCATTATGAAAGGTTTCGGAGGCTTTGTCGGACTAAAGGAAACTTTTCTTCGGAGAAATAAGAAAGAATCGGAGGTCAAATTTACTTTTGATTTGGTAAATGCAGAGCAAATCATCTCAATTCTTACCGGAATAGATATGAAAATTGAAGGAAATTTTTCAGGAGAAATCCCATTTGCTTTTGTGCGAGAAAACTGGGATTATGTAGGAGGTTTTTTGAAGTATGTGGATCAGGGAAGTGGATATCTAAGTTTGAGATTATTGGAAGAAATTTTCCCATTTCCTGAAGTTAAAGAAAATCCATTTATTCTCTTTTCCAAAAAGATCTTATGGTCCAAAATCAAAGGAGAAGATGAACAAGCAATTGCAATGAAGTTGGCCGCAAAAGCATTGAGTGATCTGACCTTGGAAGATATGCGAATGGATTTTGAAGTAAAACCAAGCGGGAATACAATCGACATGAAAATAAATGGGGTAAGCGAAGTTAATGGGGCTAAGATTTTTATGGAATATAATCCAACCGTTGAAACCAACTTTAGTAGTGTTATTTTCCGACTCTTCCAACATTTCAAAGGCATGAAAAAGTAGAGAAGGAAGTTGCTTATTCGAATGGTTTGTTTTTGTTTTTGGATATGAGAGATGTACGAAAAATCTTTGTGTGCTGTAGTTGTTTGCTAATGTTTGGTTGCTTTACCATGAAAACAGAGCACTACATAAAATTAGATCACGAACTGAATCATAATCTCAACATATCTCTAAACGAAGAAGTCAACGATTTCGTAGATGATTTATACTCCGAGTAAGGATAGAATCATAAATTTTACACTTAATTTAAACTGAAGATGAATAAAATAACTGGATTTTCTCTCACTTTAATCGCCATTTTCTCTTTCAATACCTTTGCTTTTGGAGATTACAAAGAAAGAATGAAAGCCCGCCTGCCTCAAATAATTTTAGCTAAAAGTGCGGGCACGATAGGGGAAGGTGTCGACGGACTCCTTCACATAAGAGTTGAATCAGATGAAGCCACCACAGATTTGATCAATGCTGAAAATGCTGACCGGAAGGAGTTTATATCTGCAATGGCCGAAAAAAGGTCCGAATCCCCAGAGGTAGTCGCCCGAAACTTATCGGATGCCATGAAGGCAAGAGACAAAGAGGGTTTTTGGTATCAAAATTCATCCGGAGATTGGGTTCAGAAGTGATTTCAGCCGACTCGGCAAAATTCTTTCATTCTTTCACTTTCCTCCTGATTTTTCTTTGTTCTTGTACTCCTAAGCACTCATACCAAGTTTCCAAAAGAAATTCATATACTGAGCTAAACGGGGAAAGTTGGGAGAACCTTGAAAAAAAAATTACCCAGCTGGAAATACAGAATCTGGCACTGAAGTTTGAAAGAAGATGGCTGATTGCTCGCAATAAGCTTGTAGCAGCTGAACTCGAACTCAATCTTGCCTTGTCCTCCAAGGCAAAGCTGCAAGCAGAAGAATTAAAATATATCAATGAAATAAAAGGGAAGAATTCTTCTTCGAATAATGACCGGATTCAATGGGATTCCAGATTAAAGTCGCGGGCAAATGCGATATCTGAGGCAAGGGCAAAAGTGAATCTGGTTAATCGGGAATTAAATGAATTACGCTATGAGATTTTGCAAAATGGATTTTCCGTACCGAATGGAAGTCTTGTTAAATGAAGGAAGTAATTGGAGCTTTAGGAAGGCTTTTTGCGTTGTCCATAGCCTAGACATTCACAAGATTGATTCTATAAATGGAAGACACGATTGAAAGAATTTTGAGTCACCCACTTCTTATGGTGACCCTCAGCTTATTTTGCTTACTCTTGGTCTTTGCTATTCTGAAAAAACTATTGAAATTAATTCTCTGCTCCTTGGTTTTAATTCTTCTCTATTTCGGATATGTGCACTATTTTCAAGATCATTATCCTCTCCCCGATGTCGATATGCAAGAGGTGGAAAATCTCAAGGAAGGAATTCGAAATTGGGTAGTGGAGGATTTGAATATTAGTATATTGGACAAAAATAAAAGTGTAGATTCCAAGTAATTCCCTTCGTGAAATGAATCTACCTTGGCCGCTTTACTTAGCATGGAAACAACTATTTCCATCCCAGAGGAAGATTTCTTTCTTTTCCATCTTGGCAATAGTTGGAGTCGCTCTAGGGGTAAATGTAATGATCGTTGTAATCGCTTTCATGCAGGGGTTTCAGGAGAAATTCAAGTCTGACATTATTGATTCTCAGGGCCATGCAAGAATGGTACCGATTACTCCGAAGGGGAGATCGATGAACCTGATTGATTCTCTCAAGGGCAAAGATCAAATTCTGGGAATAACTCCTTACTTGCAAGGACAGTTGTTGGTGCAGAACCGGGAGTATAATTCGATCCCTCATGCCATCGGACTTGAGCCGGATACTTCTTCAGCAGTTTTGCCATTAAACAAATTTTTGGAACTAGGGCACTCCCATATGGACGCTCATGATGCAGTAGATGTTACACCCTCTCCAACTGTTGAGACTTTGGAGGACGAAGTGGTATTCATAAGCATGGAGGTGGCAAACCGTCTTGGAGTTCGGCCGGGTGCAATTCTTCAATTAAATGAAGAAAATCAGACAAAGATAACACAAGACCAGAAAACTGGAAGGATCGAAGTTAGTAGGTTGGATCCTTTTGTTCCATCCGGTAATTGGACTTTGGAAGTTCTTGGTTCGAACCGAATATTGATTCAAGAAGATATATCTGAATTTGAGACAGTACGGAAGATCAGCGATGGAAGGATCGACCTTGGGTTCGGTAGCCCTGTTTTCGAAATTCACCCGGGTAGTGAACCTTTTGTTCGTGGACAAACTTTTCGTTTTCAATGCTTTCGCTCATCTACACTTGAAGTCTACTCTCCGTCCATGATCGAGAAAGCTAAATCAGATGAAATGTCTCCTCCTTATGAGGTTAGGGTGGGTGGTATTATCGAGGTTCCCTGGCAAGGCTTTCATTCGGAGATTCTCATCGGTACAAATCGATTCATGCAGACAATGAAAAATGAGGCTAATTCAATAGACGGGTATTATCTCAAATTCAGTGAGGAAATCGTTAAGGAAGAAGGCGAATTAGCCTCATTTTGTAAAGAAATAGAAGAAAGTTGGTCAAGTGACTGGTTGGCGATTCCTTGGTTTGTAGAAAATGCATGGTTTTTTGAACTCCTCCAGTTTGAGGAGCACTTAATGATTTTGATAATGATTCCAATTGGTTTGGTGGCAGCTTTTGCAATTGCAATTGCATTGATGACCTCGGTTCTAAGAAAAATTAGGGAAATTGGTTTGCTAGTGGCAATGGGTGCTCCACAAGTTTCAGTGGGCTTAGTATTTTGTCTTCAAGGATTTATTATCGGGAGTATGGGTGCTTTACTGGGTTGTGGGTTGGCGGTTGTTTTTATTTATTTTAGAGATGAATTAATGAGTTTGATCGTAGAGAAATTCGCCGGCGAAAATGGACAGGCTGGAGTAGCCCAATTCTATGACTTCTACAGTTTGGAGGTTGCTTTCCCCTGGGAAACAGCAACTAGTTTTAACAACTTTATTTCTTTTGCCGCTTTTGCCATTCTGGTCTCAACAGTCGCAGGGTTACTACCCGCTTGGCGAGCTGCAAGATTAAACCCCGCTGAGGCATTGCGTAGTGAATGACATAAACAATGACTATGTTCTAAAGGTTAGGGGTTTGAAAAAAAGCTTTCCCTTTGGAAATCGTAGCATTCAGGTTTTGCAGTCCATAAATTTTGCTCTGAAGCGGGAGGAGTCCCTGAGTATTCGAGGAGATTCAGGTTGTGGGAAATCCACACTTCTGAATCTCATTGCCCGTTTAGAACAGGGTGACTCCGGGGAAATCTTTTGGGAGGAAAATCGAATTTTTAGTAAAGAAAAGCCCAGCACAGAAGAAATCATGAAAAGATCCCTTTTTCTCGGGGTAATTTATCAATCTTTTTATTTGATTCCGGAATTAACGGTTTTGGAAAATGTTCTTTTACCGAGTCGTTTCACAAATCAGGGAAACAATGGGAAAACGGAAAGGGCGGAAGTTTTATTGGAAAAAATGGGGGTTCTCAATAAAAGAAATCAAATACCCGGGAAATTATCCGGTGGAGAGAGGCAAAGAGTTGCCATAGCCCGTGCCCTAATCAATAAGCCACAAGTAATCTTAGCTGACGAACCAACTGGGAATTTAGATGAAAGAACGGGTGAGGATGTAATGAATTTACTGCTCCAAAGTTGTGGGGAAGAAGGTTCTTCCCTTATTTTGGTCACTCACAATCCGAAGTTTTCCCATGCAACCAATCGAAGTGTTGAACTTAGGGACGGCGAACTAAAAGAAAAAACAGATTGAAAGAAAAAATGACTGCAAATGAAAAAATTAGGTGTGGGGTTGCCGGAGTTGGATATCTTGGGCAGCACCATGCTCGTATTTACAATGAAATCGGAAGCTGCGATCTGGTTGGCATATATGAGCCGAGTGAAGAAGCGGCAAAACGAGTCATCGAGCTTTATGGATGCAAAAGGTTTGAATCAATTGAGGAATTGGGTGACGCATGTGATGCAGTCAGCGTGGTATGCCCAACCGATTTGCACACAAAAGTATCAATTCCTTTGATAAAGAGAAACTGTCATCTGCTGATTGAGAAACCACTATGTGTTTCAAGTGAAGAAGCAGAGAAAATACTTAGTTACGCTCAGGATTTTAGTACCATTGTTCAAGTTGGTCATATTGAGCATTACAATCCAGTTATGGAATTCCTGG
>MDSZ01049569.1_pt1 | contig 17086 bp, 16 predicted proteins | sample 811201 | NCBI WGS metagenome assembly MDSZ01 (sample SAMN05326647, study PRJNA326480) | marine metagenome | isolation source: seawater | place: Indian Ocean: North | collected 2010
AGTGGATCCAGCTCCACCTACATAATTAATATTTTGCATATCTGCATTTTTTGAATCTATTAATTTATCATAATTTTTATGCAGTGGCATTCTCCAAACTTTTTCTTCGACTTTTTCACCGGCATCTAAAATTTCTTTTGACAATTTATTATCATTTGAAAAAAGACCTGCATATTCAGATCCTAGAGAAACAATAATTGCACCAGTTAATGTTGCTAAATCAATCATAAATCTAGGTTTAAATTTTTTTTCTGTAAAAGATAAAGCGTCAGCTAAAACTAATCTACCTTCAGCATCAGTATTTAAAATTTCTATAGTTTTGCCGCTATAAGATTTTACTATATCTCCTGGTCTTTGGGCATTTCCACCGGGCATATTTTCCACAAGACCAACAACGCCAACAGCATTAATTTTAGCTTTTCTTAATGCTAAATTTTTCATTAATCCAACAACAGTTGCTGAACCAGCCATATCATAAGTCATATCTTCCATAAATTTTGCTGGCTTTAAAGAAATACCTCCAGTGTCAAAACATACTCCTTTACCAACAAATGCTAAAGGTCTGTTGCTATTCTTAGAACCATTCCACTCAATTGTCACTAGGTATGATCCTCTTATACTTCCTTGTCCAACACCTAACAAAGCATTCATTCCAAGTTTTTTTAGTTTTTTTTCATCATAAATATTTACTTTCAAACCGATCTTTTTTAATGAATTTAATCTTTTAGCATATTCATCAGGATGTAAGATATTTCCAGGTTCGGAGACTAGATCTCTTGCAAAAAAAGTACCCTCCTCTAAAGCTTTAAATCTTAATTGATTTTGAGCAGAATTTTTATTTTTATCACCAATAATATTTATTGATAAATTTTTTTTATCTTTTTTGGATTTGTAAGTATCAAAATTGTAGGATTTTAATTTTAAGCCATGCAAGAAATATCCCAAAAAATTTTTAATATTACTTCTAATAGTGTCAGCATTAACAAAATATTCTACTTTTTTCTTATCTTTAATTTTTTCATATAACTCAGCGCCTAAATTTTCAGCTTCAAAAGTTTTTAATTCTTTTTTAATTGGTATTAAAATTACTCTTTTTTTGGAACTTACCTCAAATACAAGATGTTTTTTTTTTAAATCACTAATTTTAATCAAATCAGAAATATATATATATTCGGCATTAGAAATATGTTTTTTTAGAGCAGAAATGTCATATTTTTCACTTACAAATAAGATGAGATTATTCGAAGGATTTTTTAACCCATTACTTTTATAATTAATTTGAACAGTCATAAATTTTAAATACAATCTATACGAGATGAATGGTATATATGTAGAAAATTATTAGATTTCAATGGAAAAATTATTATTTAGAAAATTAATCATAGATATTACGCTAAGAGCACTAATAATCACTTTTTCGATAGGCTTGATTGTATGGATAATTCAAGCAGTAAATTATCTAGATTTTGTGATCGATGACGGTCACAATTTTAAAATTTATTTCTATTATAATCTTTATAATTTTCCAAAAATAATTCACAGGATTTTACCCTTTGTTTTTTCAGTTTCACTTTTTTTTGAATTACTGAAATATGAAAACAATAATGAGCTTTTAATTTTCTGGACAAATGGAATAAGTAAAAAAAAATTTATAATCAATATTATTAACTTTACTTTGATCGTGAGTATCATCCAAATTGTTTTGGGAAGTTATATTTCTCCTATTTCACAATTTAAAGCAAGATTATTTTTAAAAAATTCTAATATGGATTTTTTACCAAATTTAATTAAGCATGGTAAATTCATTGACACTGTATCTGGACTTACAATTTTTATAAATGAAAAAACAGAAGATAATGTTTTTAAAAATATTTATATACAAGAGGGTGAATTTTCAGATTTAAATGAAAATAAGGATCAAATTATTTTTGCTAAAGAAGGATATCTAATTAATGATAATAAAAAATTATTCAGATTAAAGGAAGGAAAGATCATAAGTACAAATAATAATAGATTAATTAGTTTTGAGTTTGATAAGATTGATTATGATCTATCGATTTTTTCATCAAGATCAATTAAAAGACCCAAGATACAGGAATTGTCTACTGCAAAACTTTTAAAATGTTCCTACAATTTAATGAGAAATAAAAGTTACGTTGATGATATATTTACATGTGAAATTGAAAGACTTAAAAATATAAATCAAGAGCTATATAAAAGATTATTTAAACCATTTTATCTTCTGATGTTAACTTTGGTCTGTTGTTTTTTATTAACATTTTCAAAAGAACAAAGTAATTATTTTTTTAAAAGTATAAAAGTATTTTTATTTATTTTTTTAATATTGGTAATGTCAGAAGTTTTAATGCGATATATTAGTCATTCAAAAATTTATTTAATATTATTTATGTTAATTCCAATAATAAGTTACATCTTTTTATATAATGTATTAATCAATAGGGTCAGACATGGTTAATACTTTCAATAAATATTTCATCAAGTTATATTTTAAAAAACTTTTTACGATTTCTTTAATATTTCTGTCTTTAATATTTGTCTTAACCATACTAGAGGAAATAACTTTTTTTAGTGACACAAATACTGAATTTTATTTACCATTCTTGATGGCTTTTTTTGATGGTCCCACATCTCTTTTAGAAATTTTTCCATTTATAATATTAATTTCATCTCAACTTTTTTTTCTTGAAATTATAAAAAAAAAAGAAAGTGAGTTAATAAAAGTGAATGGTCTAGATAATTTATACTTAATAAAGCTACTTACAATTTCTACTTTTCTATTTGGAGTGTTAATTGTAACAATTTACTATCCTATTTCATCTAAGTTAAAATTTCTGTATTTTGATATAAAAAATCCCTACTCAAAAGATGGAAAATATCTTAAACATTACAGTAGTAATGGATTATGGATCAAAGATGAGATTAATAATGAAATTTATATTATTAATGGAACTTCAAAAAGTAATGAATTCTTAGAAAACGTTTTTATATCAAGGTTCAATAAAAACTTTGAATTAATTGAAAACATTTCTTCTAAAAAAGTTGATATTAAATCTAATAATTGGATAATAAATAAACCAATTTTATTTAAGGATAATAAGCAAATTCAATTAGAAAATAATATTATATTAGAAAGTCATTTTAATATAAAAAAAATAAATAACACTTTTAGAGATTTAAACTCTTTAAATTTTTTTGAATTAGCTGATTTAAGAAAGGAAAATGAATTATTAGGGTATTCTACTCAAGAAATAGACATTCATTTTTTGAAGATAATTTCATTACCAGTTTTTTTTAGTATTATGGTAATAATCTCCTCTATAATTATGTTAAATATAAAAAGAAACAAACCTTACATATTTCATGTAATTTTAGGAATATTGTTATCTGTGATTATTTATTATATGGGAAGCATATTCAATATTTTGGGTTTAACTGAAAAAATTCCAATATATTTATCAATATTTTTTCCACTTATTTTACTAAGTATAATTTCATCAATAGGTTTAATTAGAATTAATGAAAAATAAAATTATTATTAAAATCTTTGTATTTCTATTTTTTTTGAACAATACATCCTATTCAAAAGATATTCAATTTAAGGCCAATGAAATTGAATTTTTAAAAGATAAAAATTTAACAATTGCATATGAAGGGTCAGCAAATATTGAAAATGATGAAATAATTATTAAAGGTCAAAAAATTCAATATTTTAATAAAAAATTTTTATTAATTGCAGATGAGGGAAATATTTTTATTAAAGATAAAAATTTAGAGATAGAGTCAAATAAAATTGAATACAATGTAAATGAATCTAATTTAAACTTTAAAAATAAAGTTCAAATTAAAGATAATCAAAATAATTTGATTATAAATTCCAATGAAGTTATTTTTGATAATAAAAAGAAAATTATAACTTCTAAATCAAACTCTGAAATATATGATGGAGTTGGAAATTATTATAAAATTGGCTATTTTGAGTATTCTTTAGATAAAAAATTAATAAAATTAAAAGATATAGAAATTCTAGATAATAGTAAAAATATATACAAAACTGATCAGGCTTTTTTAGATTTAACTAATAAAGAATTAGCAGCAAAAGATATTGATTTAGAATTCAAATCTCCACAAGGAACTGAAAATGAACCAAGATTAAAGGGACGTAGTTTAATAAGTGATCAAAATAATACAATAGTCAAAAAGGGAACTTTTACACTTTGTAAGAAAAGAGAAGATTGTCCTCCATGGGAAATGAGTGCGGATGAAATTAAACATGATAAAAAAAAGAAAACAATCTATTATAAAAATGCTAGCTTAAAAATCTATGATCAAAAAGTTTTTTATTTTCCAAAATTTTTTCATCCAGACCCCTCAGTAAAAAGACAAACAGGATTTTTAATTCCAAAAATTCAAGACAACACAACTAGTGGATTGTCATTAAATTTACCATATTTTATTGCCCTTGCAGATAATAAGGATGTTACTTTGAGTCCAAGATTATTTGCAAAGAATCAATTTTTATTACAATCAGAATATAGACAAAAAAATAAAGAGAGTAATCATGTTGCTGACTTAAGCCAATTTTTATCAAATAATGAAAATTCCAAAGGTCATTTGTTTTATAATTCAACAAAAAAAATTAATAGTAATTTTTATGATGACATAGATATGAATATCAGATTAGAGCAAGTTTCTGATGAGACTTATTTAAAAGCATACAAAATAAAAAGTCCAATTATAGAAAATACATCAAATCTCAAAAATTCAATTAATCTTAACCTCTATAAGGATGATCTGTCAATCAACGCAAATTTTGACGTTTATGAAGATTTGAATAAATTAGACTCTGATAAATATGAATATGTTCCAAATTTTAGCTTCTCAAAAGTAATTAATAATAATTATTCTTTTAATTCTAGAGGTTTCTTTAAACATTATGACACTAATATAAATGAAAAAGTCTTAATAAATAATTTCAATTATAAATCTAACTTAAAATATTTTGATAATGGTGTAATAAATGAAAAAAATTTTTTAGTAAAAAATGTAATTTCAAATGCAAAGCATTCATCGAATTTTAAAAACAAACAAACGGCCAGTATAGTACCGAGTATTGAGTCAAACTATTTATATCCACTCAAAAAAGATAGTGGAAATTTTACTAATTCATTGACACCAAAATTGTCATTAAGATTAAGCCCTTCTCATACTAAAAATTTGTACAGTAAAGACAGAAAAATTGATTACAATAATATTTATGATTTAGAGAGATTGGGAATTTTAGATGCTAATGAGGGCGGATTTTCAGCGACCTATGGGTACGAATATGTAAAAACTGATAAATCTAATCTTCAACAAAAAATCAAATTTGGTATCGCAAATAATATTAGATTTGAGGAAAACAAAAATTTACCTGCTAATTCTAATTTAGGAGACAAAACCTCTGATTTTTTAGGTGTCTTTGAGTACAATCCGAAGAATAATTTAAAACTTAATTATGATTTTTCTTTAAGGAATAATCTAATTGATAAAAATTATGAACTTTTTGGATTTGAGTTTTTTCTCAATAATTTAAATTCAAAATTTGAGTATGTAAATGAAAATAATAGCAATCAAAAGAATTCATATTTATATAACAAAACTAGCTACAAATTTAATAAAAATAATAGTTTAATTTTTGAAGCTAGAGAGAATAAAGAACAAAGTTTTACTGAGTTTTATAATTTAATTTACCAATATGAAAATGATTGTTTGATAGCTGGAATAGAATATAACAAGGATTATTACAATGATCAAGATTTAAAACCAACAGAAAATTTAATTTTCAGAATTTCAATAATACCTTTTGGTGGAATGAACTCGCCTAATCTTAAGTAATGAATAAAAAAAATAAATTCTTATTTATAATTTTGATTTTTTTTTTATTAAGTAATTTAGCAAATTCAAAAATTAATTTGCAAATAGTAATGAAGATAAATAATGAAATTGTTACAAGTTACGATATTGAACAAGAAATCAATTATTTAATGGCGCTCAATAGTCAACTAAGAGAAATTGACCAAGAAAAATTGATACAGATAGCAAAAAGATCAATTACAAAAGAGATAATTCGAAAAAATGAAATTTTGAAATATAAAAAACTAAATTTAGATAATCCAAATATTGAGCCTATTTTAAATAATCTATCTAGAAATTTAAACTTTACAAATCAGAATGATTTTAGCACATATCTAAAAAAATTTAATCTTACTATAGATGAGTTAAAAAAAAAAATTGAAATCGAAGATGAATGGAAAGGGCTAGTATATAGTAAATATATTAAAAGTGTGAAAATTGATAAGGAAGAATTAAATAAAAAGATACAAAAACTCGCTAAAAATGAATTTCAAATAGAATACGACTTATCAGAAATTATTTTTGAAAAAAAAAGTGATACTTCCTTAGATGATTTAATTAATAAAATAAAAGATAGTATTGAGAGTATTGGATTTCAAAATACTGCAAACCTATATAGTATCTCTGATAGTGCCAAAGTAGGAGGAAAAATTGGGTGGGTCAAAAATCGAAATTTAGCTGTACCAATTATTTCAGCATTAAAAAATTTAAAAGAAAATGAATATAGTTCACCTATTCAAATAGGCAATAATTTACTAATTTTAAAGATCAATAGAATAAAAAAAACTCCTTTAGAAATAGATAAAGAAAAAGAATTGAATAGAATGGTTTTAAATGAAACAACAAAACAACTTAATAAATACTCAAATATTTTTTACAACAAAATAAAGCTTAACTCTATTATAAATGAATTCTAAACCTATTCTTATTGTTCCGGGTGAGATAAAAAGTATTTTTTTTGAAATTTTATTTAAATCACTTAAGAAAAAAAGATATAAAAGTCCGTTGATTTTAATTTGTAATTTAAGAAAATTTGAAAAGGAGAGAAAAAAGTTTAGATTTACAAAAAAAATAGAAGTTTTAGATTTATTTCAAATTAAAACAAAAAAGCTTACTAGTAAAAAAATTTATTTAATTGATATTAAGATATATAACATAAAAAATTACATAGAAAATTGTTTTAATATTGCATTTAAAATAATCAAATCTGGTTACACTGATAAGTTCATCAATGGTCCAATAAATAAAAAAAAAACTCTAAATAGAAAATACCTTGGTGTAACAGAATATATTGCAAAAAAATTCAATATAAAAAAATTTGGAATGCTTATTTATAATAAAAAGTTTTCTGTATGTCCCTTAACAACTCACCTTCCTCTTAAACAAGTTTCTTTAAAAATTACAAAAAAATTAATTGAGGAAAAGATCAAAGTTATTGATGAATTTTATAGGAAATATTTAGGTTTTAAGCCTAATTTAGGAATTACAGGTTTAAATCCTCATTGCGAAAGTATACTGAGTTATAATGAAGATGAAAAAATAATATTACCTTCAGTAAAATCTTTAAGAAAAATAAAAATAAAGATAAGTGGTCCATTCCCGGCTGATACAATTTTTTTAAAAAAAAATAGAGTTAAATTCGATGTAATTATAGGTATGTACCATGACCAGGTATTAACACCTGCCAAAACATTATTTGAATATGATGCTATAAATATTACAATGGGATTGCCCTTTTTAAGAATATCCCCAGATCATGGTCCTAACGAAAAAATGATTGGTAAAAATAAATCAAATCCAGATAGTCTTATTAAGGCTCTTAATTTTTTAGATAAGAGATAAGTGATAAAAGCCAAAAAAAGTCTGGGTCAAAATTTCTTAATTGATAAAAATATTATTGATAAAATAGTAAATATTGTAAATATTGAAAAAAAAAATATTTTAGAAGTTGGGCCAGGCACAGGCAATTTAACTTCTGCATTACTCAAAAAAAATCCAAAAAAAATTATAGTAATTGAAAAAGATAATAAACTTGTAGATCTTCTTCGTAATCAATTTGATAAAAAATTAGAAATTATAAATGATGACATACTTAAGGTAGAAGAAAATAAACTTAGTACAGACCAGTTAACTGTTTTTGGGAATTTACCTTATAATATATCTACTGAAATTTTATGTAAATGGATTTTAAATTTAGAAGATCATGAAATTTGGTTTGATTTTCTAATTTTGATGTTTCAAAAAGAAGTTGCAGATAGAATAATTTCTCAATTTAATTCAAAAAATTATGGCAGAATATCTATTTTAGCTAATTGGAGACTGGATATTAAAAAGATTTGCGATATTAAACCATCTAGCTTTTCACCAAAACCAAAAATAGATAGCAGCCTTTTAATTTTTAAGCCTAAAAAAAAATTTTTCGAATTAAATAGTGCAAAAAACTTAGAAAAAATTACGAGAATATTTTTTATGCATCGAAGAAAAATGATTAAGAAACCTTATAATCAGTTGTTTGGAAAAAATCTAGATTTATTATCAAAGCTAAAAATAGATTTAAATTTAAGACCACAAAATTTAAATTTTCTTACATATTACGAATTAACAAAAGAATATGAAAATTTAAGAGGTTAATTTGTCTACATGATTTCTTATAAATTCAGGGTCATAATCTTTTGACCCATTATTAATTTCAGCTTTAATTAAATTTTTAATTCTAAGATAACAATCTTCAAGATTGTCATTTATTACCACATAGTCATAATTTATCCAATGAAGAACATCACGTTCAAATTGTTGCATTCTTTCCTCGGCAATAAGTTTATCTTTCATGTCTCTATTGGACAATCTCTCGAATAAAATTTCTTTGCTTGGGGGTAAAATAAAAAATGTAATCAATTTATAATCTAATTTTTTATTTTTAATTTGATCTGCTCCTTGCCAATCTATATCGAATAAAACATTGTTACCTTTGTTTAAATTATCTATTATTGGTGTTCTCGTAGTACCATAAAAATTATTAAAAACTTTTGCATACTCCAAAAATTCTTCGTTCTTAATTAGTCTTTTAAATTCCTCATCCTCAACAAAATAATAATCTTTGTTGGGAATTTCGTTGGGTCTTGGTTGTCTTGTTGTGTGAGAAATGGAAATTTTAAAATCATCTTGTTTAGATAATAAATTTACCAATGTAGTTTTGCCTGCTCCTGAAGGAGAGGATAAAATTACCATTATCCCATCATTAACTGTGGGCATTTAAAATTTATTAGTTGGCTTTGCCTTCAATAAATTTAACTGCATCACCAACAGTTAAAATTTTTTCAGCTTCACTGTCAGATATCTCTGACCCGAACTCTTCTTCAAAAGCCATGACCAACTCAACAGTATCTAAACTATCTGCACCTAAATCATCTATAAAACTCGACTCTTCTGTAACTTTTGCTTCTTCGATTCCTAAATGATCAGCAACTATCTTTTTTACCTTACTCGAAACATCTTCTGACATATTGATCCTTTTGTTATAAATTCGTTATTAGTTTAATTACTTAGATTGTCAAGCCATATACATGCCTCCATTAACATGTATTGTCTCTCCATTTATATAGTCGGATTGGCTTGAGGCTAGAAAAAGAACAGCATTAGCTATATCAGCCGGCTCACCTAACCTTGCTGAGGGTATTTTTGATATTATAGTTTCTTTAAATTTTGGATCTATATTTTCAGTCATTGCTGTTTTGATAAAGCCCGGAGAAATACAATTAATATTTATATTCTTTTTTGCATATTCAATCGCAAGACTTTTAGACATTGCAACAATTCCAGCTTTAGATGCTGTATAGTTAGCTTGTCCTAAATTACCAGTATGCCCAACAACAGAAGTTATATTTATAATCTTACCTTTTTTATTTTTAAGCATTTTTTTAATCGCAAATTTACTCAATAGAAATGTTGATGTTAAATTTACATTAATCACTTTTTTCCATTCATCCAAACTCATTCTTATTGCTAAATTATCTTGAGTTACTCCTGCATTATTAACAATACAATCTAAATTTCCGCCAAGTTCTTTGCATGCATTATCTAAAAATTCCTCGATTTTGTCACTCTGTGAAATATCAAATTTTATCGTTTTTATATTGCTAAATTTATTTTTTAATTCTTCGAGCTTATCTACTTTTGTACCTGTCGCTAATATATTTACATTTTGACTATTTAATTTTTCAATTATAGAATTTCCAATCCCACCAGATGCTCCAGTTACAATCACATTTTTGTTCTTTAAATCATTCATATTTTTAAACTTTCTATATCTGTTTGATTATTAATAGTATCAATTTTTACATCTTTATTTATTCTTTTTATGAGACCTGATAAAACTTTTCCTGGGCCAATTTCTATAAATTGATTTACTCCATTATTAATCATTTCTATTACACTTTCTCTCCAACGAACTCTATTTTCTATTTGTTCGATAAGCAATTGTTTTATATTATCAGTTGAGGCAACTTCCTTTGCAGTTACATTAGAAATTAAAGAATTATTTGATGTCTTAATATTTAGATTATTCAATTCTTTAGTCATAACTTCTGTGGCTTTTTTCATTAAACTACAATGAAAAGGTGCGCTCACTGGAAGTTTAATATTTTTTATTTTTTTATCTTTTAATATTTCTGCTAGTTTTTCTAGGTCATTCAATTTGCCACTTAACACTATTTGACCTTCAGAATTGTCGTTGGCTATTTCAACTTTAAATTCATTTTCATAATCTTTTAAAATTTTATCAATACTCTCGACTGTAGAGCCTAAAACAGCTAACATACCTCCCTCGCCTTTTGGAACAGCTGTTTGCATTGCATTCCCTCTTATTCTCAAAATTTTAATTGTATCTTTAAAATCTAAATATCCTGCGCAAGACAAAGCTGAATATTCACCTAAAGAATGTCCAGCAAAATATTTTGCCTTATTCAAATCAATATTAAATTCTTTTTTAACAACTTGAAATATTGAATAACTAATTAAAAAGATAGCTGGCTGAGTGTTTACAGTTAAATCTAAATCTTCTTTTGGACCCTCCAATATTAACTTTGTCAAACTAAACTCAAGCACATCATCTGCCTCTTTAAATAAACTTTTAACAAGTTCATACTTATCATAGAACTCCTTACCCATTCCTACAATTTGAGAACCCTGACCTGGAAAAATTACTGAAAACATTTAAAAAACTATTTAATTATTGTCCATTTTACTATTGTAATTGAGAATTTATAATAGTATATCCTCACATTTTATTAAACAAATTATATGAATTTATACGAACATACAATCATTGCTAGACAAGATACTTCACCTAGCGAACTAAAACAACTTACAGAGAAATATTCCAAAATTGTAGAAAAAAATGATGGGGAAATTATCAAAACAGAAAATTGGGGCCTATTAAATTTATCTTATCTTATAAAAAAAAATAAAAAAGGTAGCTATATTCATTTTAAGATAAAAGCCAATGGCAATGTAATTGATGAATTAGAAAAAAATGAAGCTATCGATAAAAAACTACTAAGACATATGACCGTTAAAGTAAAAAATTTTGATTTAAACACTAATTATTTTGAAAAAAAAGATGATGTTGAAAAAATTGAAAAGAAAGTAAAATCTAAAAATTAGTTATGCCAAAAAGACAAAGTGGAAATAAAAAAGGAAAAACCAGCAATTTTGCTAAGCTAAGTATTTTTCAGCCAAATAAGTACAAATTTAAAAAGAGCTGTCCATTGTCCGTAAAAGGGGCGCCAAAAATTGATTACAAAAATATTAAATTATTAAAAAAATATATTTCTGATAATGGTAAAATTCTACCATCGAGAATTACAAATGTTTCCCAAAAAAAACAAAGAGAATTATCACTTTCAATTAAAAGAGCTAGAAATTTAGCTTTGCTGTAAAATGAAAATTATTTTATTAGAAAACGTCAGAAGAGTTGGATCAATTGGAGAAATAATTGATGTGAAAAGAGGTTTCGCAAGAAATTTTTTAATTGCTAATAAAAAAGCACTTTATGCATCTAAAGAAAATATCAAAGAGGTTGAGAAGATTAGATCAGATCTTTCAAAAAAAGATAACGAAAAAAAACAAGAAGCAAAAAAAATTGCTGAAAAAATCAATAATAAAAATTTTACAGTAAAAAAATTGAGTACTGAAAATAATGAATTGTATGGGTCAGTTAAACCAACTGAAATTGCAAAATTGATTCAATCCGAAAACAACATTGAAATTAAACCTTCAATGATACAACCAATTAAAGAAATAAAATCTTTAGGAAAATTTAAAGTTAAAATCTCTTTACACTCAGAAGTTGATGCTGAAATTTCTATTGATGTTCAATCAGCAGATTCTATTCAATAATTATACAATTTCTTCCACAGCACTTTTTTCAATTATTAATTAATAATATTTAATATAAAGTTATCTTATGGAGAGTAAATTAAATATTGTAAAAGATAATTTTAAAGAATTACCAAATAATATTGAAGCTGAACAATCTGTAATAGGATCTATATTAGTTACAAATGAAATTTTCGATGAGATAAATACTATTGTCTCAAATACAAATTTCTATGATCCAATGCACCAAAAGATATTCAATGCAATAGAAAGTATGATTTACAAAGGTATGCTTGCAAATCCTATTACATTAAAAAATTATTTTGAAGATGAAAAGGATGACCTTAATATTCCAGAATACCTAGTAAAAATCACTAAATTCTCTACGTCAGTTAGACAGGCGATTGAATACTCAAAAATTATCTACGACATGTTTGTCAGACGTGAATTAATTAAAATTTCAGAACAAACAATTGATAGTGCAAAGATAAATGATCTTGACACTAATGGTCAAAATATTATTGAAAATTCTGAAAGACTTCTATTTGATTTAGCAGAAAAAGGGTCCTTCAACTCATCATTAGTAAAATTTGATGATGCTATGAAACAAACTATTGAAATGGCATCTGCTGCTTATAAAAATGAAGGTGGTATAGTTGGAGTTCCGACTGGATTAAGAGATTTAGATGATAAATTGGGAGGTCTTCACCAATCTGATTTAATAATAATTGCTGGTCGACCTTCAATGGGTAAAACATCTCTAGCAACTAATATCGCATTTAATGCAGCTCAAAATATTCAAAATAATGGAAAAAAATCATCTGTAGCTTTTTTTTCACTTGAAATGTCATCAGAACAACTTTCAACCAGAATCATTTCTGAACAAGCAAAGATTGGCTCTAATGATATTAGACGTGGAAGAATATCTGATGAACAATTTGATCAATTTTTAGAAACTTCTAAAAATATATCTGAGTTACCATTATTTATTGATGAAACTCCAGCAATTAGTATTGCCGCAATGAGTAATCGAGCAAGAAGAATAAAAAGACTTCATGGTTTAGATTTAATCGTTGTAGATTATATTCAATTGATGAGAGGAATTTTCAATAATAAAGATGGAAGAGTCCAGGAGATATCTCAGATTACTCAAGGATTAAAAGCTATTGCTAAAGAATTGGGTGTACCTGTGTTAGCTTTATCTCAATTATCACGACAAGTTGAACAAAGAGATGATCACAAACCTCAGCTCTCTGATTTAAGAGAATCTGGATCTATAGAACAAGATGCTGATGTGGTGATGTTTGTTTATAGAGAGGGATATTATTTACAGAGAAAAGAACCAAGAGAGGCAACTGTTGAACATGCAGAATGGCAAGCAAAAATGAACGAAGTTGCTCATTTAGCTGAAATTATTATTGGAAAACAGAGGCATGGCCCAATTGGTAAAGTAACGCTTGAATTTGAGGAAAGATTTACAAAATTTAAAGATACTCAAAATAATTAATTTACAATATAAAAGAGTAAATGCTTGCTCATTTATACCATAATACAATACTTAAAAATCCCAGATCAATATTCGTTGTTCTGCTTATTGTCTTGTTTAGTTTTGGTTATTACTCAAAAGATTTCAGGCTTGATGCCTCATCTGAAACACTGTTAATTGAGGATGACCCCGACCTTAAGTATTTAAAAGAAATAACAGAAAGATATGGATCAAAAGAATTTTTAGTTTTAACACATACTCCTATTGATGGAATGGTCACTGAAAGTTCTATCAATAATTTACTAAGCTTAAAATATAAAATTCAAAGTTTAGATTGGGTTCATAGCGTAATAACTCTTTTAGATGTGCCGCTTCTAAATAATTCAGAAGCGCCTCTTCAAGATAGACTTAAAAATTTTAAAACTCTTAAAGATGAAGGGGTAAACAAACAAAGAGGTTTTAAAGAAATTCTAGACAGCCCAGTTTTTAGAAATTTCGTAATTAGTGAAGATGGAAAAACTAGTGGTATAATTGTTAACATTAAAAAAAATATAAATTTACAAGATATTAAAAATAAATCAAAGGAAGAAATAGAAAAATATAAAGATGAAATTAAAAAAAAAAATCATCAAAATATTTTGGAAATTAGAGAAATAATTAAAAGTTACGATGACATAGGAAAAATTTATTTAGGTGGTATTCCTATGATAGCAGATGACATGATGACTTTCATTAAAAGTGACATCATTGTATTTGGTTTGGGAGTGTTTTTATTTATTGTAGCTACTTTATGGTTTGTGTTTAGAAAATTGATTTGGATCATTGTGCCTATAAGTAGTTGTTTTTTTTCTGTTGTTATAATGATCGGTGTACTTGGTCTCCTAGGATGGAAAGTAACAGTAATCTCCTCAAACTTTATTGCATTGATGTTAATCTTAACTATGGCAATGAATATTCATATGAGTACAAGATTCTTGCAACTCAGAAAATATTATCCCTATAAAAACAATTATGAAATTATCTCTTTAACAACTGAAAGGATGTTTTGGCCAATTCTTTATACCGTTTTAACAACAATCATTGCTTTTCTCTCGTTGATTTTTAGTGAAATTAAACCAATCATAGATTTTGGTTGGATGATGACACTTGGATTGATCACATCATTTATAATCACATTCACTTTACTTCCTACGTTATTAAACTTTGTTTCAAATAAAGATACATTAATCAAGAAAGATGTGGATTCTAAGTTTACCTCCTTATTGGGAAAGATTTCTATAGAATATAAAAAAATCATTTTTTTATTTTCTACTGCAATATTACTTTTGAGTTTTTATGGGGTAAGTAAATTAGAAGTTGAAAACAGCTTTATTAATTATTTCAGTAAAAATACTGAAATTTATAAAGGCATGAAGTTAATTGATGAAGAATTGGGTGGAACTACACCGCTAGAAGTAATTTTAAAATTTCCAGATAAGCAAGAAGATCAAAAAACTGTAGAAGAGGATGATTTTGAAGACTGGGGTGAGGAAAAACAAAATGATGAAAAATATTGGTTCACCAAAGATAAAATTGATACAATTTCTAAAGTTCATAATTACCTAGATAGTCTTCCTGAGGTTGGCAAAGTTTTATCATTTTCGTCAATAATGGATGTTGCTACACAATTAAACAACAATAAGTCATTAGGAACCTTGGAAATGGGTGTCCTATACACTAAAATTCCTGAAACTATTAAAACTGAAATAATCGATCCATATATTTCTATTAAAGATAACGAAGCTCGTATTAGTTTAAGAATAATTGATTCTAAAAAAGATCTCAGAAGAAACGATCTGATAAATAAAATTAATTATGACTTAAAAAATAAAATTGGCTTGGATGAAAATCGTTATAAATTAACAGGTATTTTGATTTTATTTAATAATCTCTTACAAAGCTTATTCAAATCACAAATTTTAACTTTGGGTCTTGTGATGATCGGAATTTTTGGAATGTTTATTATTTTATTTAAAAATATAAAATTATCTTTAATTGGTATAGTTCCAAATTTTCTTGCTGCTTTTTTTATTTTGGGAATTATTGGAATCCTTGGAATTCCTTTAGATATGATGACAATAACTATAGCCGCCATAACAATTGGAATAGCTGTTGATAACAGTATTCACTATATTTATAGGTTTAAAGAAGAGTTTAACAAAATTAAGGATTATCAAAAAACTCTTAAAGCATGTCATTCATCAGTAGGTGTTGCAATTTTGAACACTTCTATAACTATAGTTTTTGGTTTTTCAATTCTTGTTTTATCTAAATTCATTCCAACAATTTACTTTGGGATATTTACGGGTCTTGCAATGTTATTGGCAATGATTTCTGTATTAACTTTACTGCCATCTTTAATATTACTAGTTAAACCATTTAAGAATAATTAGATGTTTGATGTAATTGGAGATTTTTTTAATTTTATTTCTTTAATTGATTTAATATTCTTAATTATAACAATTTTTTCTATTATTAAATGTTATAATAAAGGTTTTGTTTTAAGTATTCTTTCCATGGCAAAATGGTTATTTGCCTATGTGTTAACTTTGATACTTTTCCCAAGAGTCAAGCCATATTTTAAAAACATTATTGATAGCGAATATGTTTTAGACATAGGTTTGGGAATAACAATTTTTGTATTTATAATATTCTTAGTTTTAATTGTTAACAAGGGTATCAGTAAAGCTGTCAAATTTACTGGAATTGGAAGTCTAGATACTTTATTTGGATTCTTTTTTGGGTTTGTGAGAGCATACATTATTTCAGTTTGTATATTTTCAGCTGTACATATTGTCTATAATTACGATAAATGGCCGATAAATATTAACAAATCATACACCTTTCCTTACCTTGAAAAAGGTAGTAATTATCTTTTAAAAGAATTTCCAGATGAAAAAACTTATCAAGATTCAAAAGAAAAAATTGAAGATCTATAATCCAAAACTAAAAGAGGAGTGTGGTATCTTTGGTATAAGCAATATTAAAGATGCCTCTGCGTTAACAGCTTTAGGGTTGCATGCATTGCAACATAGAGGTCAAGAGGGTTGTGGAATAGTAACTTTTGATGGAGAAAAATATCATTCTGAAAAGAGATTTGGATTAGTTGGAGATAATTTCAATAAAGAAAAAGTTCTTAATAATCTTAAAGGGAACTATGCTATTGGTCACAATAGATATAGTACAACAGGAAGTAACACATTAAGAAATATTCAGCCATTTTTTGCTGATACAAACGCAGGTGGAATTGGAGTTGCTCATAATGGAAATTTA
>MDSZ01209182.1_pt1 | contig 17086 bp, 15 predicted proteins | sample 811201 | NCBI WGS metagenome assembly MDSZ01 (sample SAMN05326647, study PRJNA326480) | marine metagenome | isolation source: seawater | place: Indian Ocean: North | collected 2010
CTTCCAGCTTCTCGAAGCATGCTGGCACCTAGTTGCGGGTATGCCATAAGTGCACCGAGAGTTGCCAGTGGGCCTTTTCCTCGCGACCAACGGTTAATTTTGTCTTCATTGGCTAAGGGCTTGGCGATCGCTGCAGCGACGCGGATAGTTACTCCTGAGCGAACGGCTGTTTTCCCGATGTCGTGAAGTAGGCCTGCTCGGATGGTTATGGCGTCGTGGGGTAATTCATTTCGTGCCATCTTTGCTACTGCAATTGAGTGCTTTTGGTCTGACGGGGACATCTTCTCCCAGAGCGCAAACTCGGATTTAAGTAGGATTCCCTTCGCCCAATCGACGTCTGAAGGGTCCGGAGCCTTTCGTCTAAGGCTTGTAAGGAACCGTCGCGTGAGGTGGGCTAGCTGAGTTCTGTTCCGGGTGTGCGCCTTAGGCATCTTCTTTTCCTAGGGCTAACTCAACTTCTGCTCGAGGGTGTGCTTGCAGATGTCTCCTCCGAAGATCTTCCTCCCTCAAAGCTGTATACCGCTGGGTGTTTCGGATGGATGCATGACCTAATAGTTCTTGCACGTAACGAATGTCTGCTCCGTTCAACAGCATGTGTGTTGCGCATGAGTGTCGCAGTACATGAGGTGTTAGTTCTCGACCTAGTCCAACTTTGTCCCCATGACGCCTGACGATTTTCCAAGCCCCCATGCGCGAGAGGCGAGTTCCTGGACGCTTTCCCGCCAAACTCAAAAAAACGGCTGCTTCCGCCTTTCGCTGCTCTGGCCCTTTGCGCAGAGTTAGTGCTGTGTTGCGTCCAGCTCCGCTCATCCACTGTGACAGCGCAATATGGGCTTCTCCGCCAAGCGGCACCACGCGCTCTTTTTGTCCTTTGCCGAATACGCGTAGCAGTGGTACTTCGCCGTCTAAGTCGACGTCATCTGTGTTAAGGCCTACAAGTTCTCCGACCCGCAAACCACACCCGTATAAAACTTCGAGCATTGCCCGATCTCTATGAGCAGCGGGGTCGTCACCTGCTGGAGATTCCAGAAGTGATTCTATTTGTTCGATTGTCAGGGCTTTCGGGGGGCCATCACGGATGGTGGGCACTGCGATTGATTCGCTGGGGTCTATGGCGAGCACCTCAGCTTCAATCACTAAATAAGCAAAAAACTGTCTGATTGCCACGACGGCTCTAGCTACTGTCGAAAGCCGATACTCCGAATCATGCAAGTGCTCCACATAGGAAGCGATGCAGTCTTCATCGACCGATTTCACTCGCTGGTCCCTGAGGTCTAACCATTCCAAGAAGGTTTTCAGATCTCTTTCGTAAGCTTCTTTCGTCGCAGCGGTAAGGCCTTTGTTAGCCACTTTCCACTTTAAGAATTGGTCTAACCAGGGTGCTTCTCGCGTGTTCATCTAGCTGTCGGCCATTCTTTGGTGCGCAACAAGTAAACCTGCAACTGTTTTGGCGTCGATGATTTCTCCATCAGCAATCATCGCTGGTACGTCAGCTAATGCAACGTTCTCGACTGTCATCGACTTTTCTTCAACGCCGTCTGCTCGTCGCTCTGTCCATGAAAGATCGCGGGCCAAATAAATTGAGATGGACTCGTCAGTAAATCCGACTGCTGTGGCCAGCGTTACTAAATGTTCCATAGTGTCGGCGATGCAGCCCACTTCTTCTTCTAGTTCGCGGCGCGCAGTGTCTAGGTCGGACTCGCCTTCTTTGTCTCGCAGCCCGGCGGGTAATTCCAAAAGCCAATCGTTTAGCGGGGTGCGAAACTGGCGAACTAGCAACACGTCGCGTCCGTCGTTGGTGATCGGCACAATCGCGACTGCTCCGCGGTGGCGCACTATGTCTCGATCGAAGCTCTCCCCTTCGGGGTCTTCCCAGCTGGTGGCGTAAAGATCAAACGCGTAACCCGAATGAAGCAGCTCTTCGCCGACTAACAGATACTCCGGGTCGGGTGAGCCGACCATCAGTCAATCCACCGACTCGGCACTCGACTCTATGAGTTTTGGATTTCGACCTTCCGCTCGACCGAGGGCTGCTTCCACAAGACCCCTGAAAAGCGGTGCCGGTCGATCGGGGCGGCTCATGAATTCCGGATGCGCTTGCGTGCCGACCCAGAACGGATGGGAGTCAAGTTCAATGAACTCCACCAAACGGCCGTCGGGTGAGATCCCGCTGCATTTCAGTCCTTCGTCTTCCATTTGAGCGCGGTAATCGTTATTCACCTCATAGCGGTGGCGGTGGCGTTCATAGATGAGCGCTTCTCCATAAAGGTTTGCTACAGAGCTGCCTTCCGTGAGGCGCGCCGGGTACAGACCTAGTCTCATAGTTCCACCCAGGTCTGTTACCTCGCGTTGTGAATCCATCAAATCGACCACCGGGTGGAGAGTCGTCGGGTCGAACTCGCGGCTATTCGCGCCTGACAATCCCAACTGGTTTCGACAGAACTCCGTCACCATTACTTGTAATCCCAGGCATATCCCTAGGCAAGGAATCTCGTGTTCTCGCGCGAATTGCGCTGCAGCTATTTTGCCTTCGATCCCTCTTTCCCCGAATCCTCCGGGAATAATCATGCCGTCAAGGTGGCTGAGTCGTCCTTCGGCTAGAAGACCCTCAACATCTTCTGCTTGGATCCAGTCAATGTCGATCTCTGTTCCGTGGTGGTAACCGCCATGGCGTAACGCTTCTACTACCGACATGTAGGCATCGGGCAGGCTCACGTACTTACCGATAATGCCTATGCGCACCGTTGAGGTTGCTTGTTCTATTCGATTAACTAAGGCCGACCACGAACGAAGGTCTGGTTCGAGATTGGCTAGACCGAGGATTTCGCAGACGTAGCGGTCTAGTCCTTCGTCATGAAGGACTAGGGGTACCTCGTACAGGTTTGACGCATCTGGAGCATTCACGACACCAGAAAGCTCAACGTCGCATAGGCGAGATATTTTCTCTCGTAATGCCGTGTCGATTGGTTCCTCGCTTCGTAATACGACTGCGTCAGGTTGGATTCCTCGACTGCGTAGCTCAGTTACGGAGTGTTGGGTGGGCTTAGTCTTCTGCTCCCCTGATGGCCCGATGAAAGGCACCAGAGTTACATGCACGTAGCAGACGTTTCCGCGACCGGCGTCGAGTCGCATCTGCCTAATCGCTTCTAGGAATGGCAGTATCTCAATGTCGCCAGCGGTCCCTCCTACTTCAGTAATTACTACGTCGGTATCGGCGGTAGCCAATCGGCGAATACGCCTTTTGATCTCGTCGGTGATGTGTGGAATTACTTGAACCGTTTTCCCCAAGTAGTCTCCGCGCCGTTCTGCTGCCAACACTGCTTGATAGATGGATCCCGTGGTTGCGTTTGAGTCTTTGGTCAGCGGTTCATCAATGAAACGTTCGTAGTGTCCGAGGTCTAGGTCTGTTTCGCCGCCGTCATCGGTAACAAAGACTTCGCCGTGTTCAAATGGATTCATCGTGCCGGGATCCACATTGATGTATGGGTCGAACTTTTGCATCGTGACCCGAAGACCTCGGGCTTTGAGGAGGCGGCCGAGGGAGGAGCCGGTAATTCCTTTGCCGAGGCCACTCGCGACCCCACCGGTAACAAAGATGTGTTTAGTCATGGATGAGGTCCCAAGGCACTTGAAGTGAATTTAGCGGTTCAACTCCCCCATGGGGATGACCGTCACGAACACTTTTTACGTAGGTGTGTGCTTTGATACCTATCCCGACGATCACGTCATACCTTTGATTGCCTCACGCCTGCTTGGTCGATGCGATTCAGTAAAGGATTAGACGCGATGACTTCGCTAAAGGATGTGCGCTCGCTCGCAAGGTTCAGCGCAGCAAGTGCCACTAGCGCGACCCACTGAATGACAGGTGTGCTGACCATAAATGTTGAGAAACCCAGCAAAGCACCTGTGACGTTTACCCCTGTGTCACCCTGCATATGTCGCTCCAGGAGTTCCGAAGGCGCTAGTCCTGTTGCCGCCCCAACCGCGCCTGCGGCCCAAACAAGTTGCAGGGCCGTGTGGGAGTCAGACCATATGAACACCGAAACGGCAAGCACCACAAACCACATAAACGAGACTTTGGTTGATCTTGCTGGTGCCCGATCGAGAAGGTTGAGCAGGTTTGCGCTTAAGGCCACAATCGCCGCTCCACGAATCAGCTCTACTAGGCCGTCAGTCGCGTCGGTTACCAATATGGCGCCTATTGAGACTGCAACGCCTCCTACGAGCTTGAGTAGGCCAGTGGTTACGGTGTGATCTGAATATGCGGAGCCCAGATGACCTCCGAAGCCTCCTCCGCTTTCGTTCGCTTTGGTGTCGTCGATCCAACCTAACGATCCAAATACCACTACGAGCATCAACACTGCCAGAACGTGTGCTCCTCGCAGTGAGTCGTTAAAGCCCCAGTAGAGGTTGGCCACAACGAGGATTTCGACGGCTACGACAATGATTCCAGAAACAGCGAAAAGGTTCTGCCCTCGATAGTTGTCTTTTTGTAGCCCCAGACTCGATAAGAAAGCCCCTGTGCGACCCCACGCGAGTAACGCCGCTATCAAAGCGATGAAGAAGGTGCCTATTACGAAAATCAACTGCTATTTCTCCTCATCAATGCTCGACTCGTTGACTCTAGAGTGCCTCGCCATCCGAGTCGGGACGCGGACGCTTGCATGACATCGCGAAATTGTTTCGCCCGATGCAGGATTCCTTTGGGTCCGCGTCCGGTGGGTAGATGTGAGAAGTCTCCTGCAATTTCTTGGATACGTCCGCCGGCTTTCTCGACATCGATGGTCAATCCGACCTCAAGTCCGAAACGCGGAGCCAGCGTTAGTGATCGCATCAAAGATCCTTCAATTGCTCTTTGACCGGACAGGGGTTCTACGAATCGTCGCCCGGTGGCATCTAGAAGTATTTGCCTAGCGACCCGTTTCAACAAGCCAAAACCTCTAGATCGTCCAGCCTGGGGGAAAACGCCTATCACCATCTCTGCAGTGTCATCGCTCAATGGCTTCAGTAGCTCTGCTGCGTGTATCGCCGAGTCGCCGAGATCCGCGTCGATCAAAAGATAGATCTGGGGAGCTCCAGAAGCTGCGACACCTGCCAGCACTGCATCTCCTTTCCCAACATTGGAATTCAGCGACACGGTTCGTGCCCCTGCTCTCTCTGCGATTTCGCCTGTGCCATCGATTGATCCGTCATCAACAACCAACACCTCGACGACGTCGGGAATCTGTGAGAGAGCTGTCACGGTTGCTGCTATGGAGTCCACTCGATTGTTTGCGGGGACTATAGCTACGACATGCATCACCGCGGGTATCGCTCCTCTGCAGTTGGAAGGTCTCCGTAGTGGCCTATAAGTGGGAGGCGGTCCAGGCCTAGGAGTAGACCGACACGAGCTTCGAAGGAACCAACATCATCGAATGTCGACCATGTCTGCGCAAGATCTGAGTCATTGCGAATTCTATCGACGACTTGACCTCTAGGAATGTTCGGCTTTTGTAGCTCTAAGACCGCTCCGACCCCGCTTGCCCCACGGTCAGAAATTTCCTGAATAAGAGGTACAAACAACTGTTGGTGAAGAGCTAGGTGGGCAGCATCGTTAACGATGAGGATGCTGTTACCGGGATTGGATAGTTCGTCAATCGTTGATGTGGCCTGATAGCGGTCGTAGCGAACTAAGCCCATGTCGATTAGCCGCTCGATGAATTCTTGTACTTCGACTTCTGGGGCGAAGGCTGGTTCCCAACTGGCTGAGAGGGCCGTCGCCAGGTTGGAAACAGTGACGCTGGCGATTTTCTCTTGAGGAACTTCTTCCCCGTACATCTCTGACAGCTCCTGAGCTGTTTCTTCGTCTTCGAAGTTCATACTCGGCCGAATCCATAACGTTCCGAGATAGTTACCGTCCGATCGGGTCAGGATTTCTCGGATTTCCGCCACAACCGAACGGTCGGCCGCAGTTGGGGCTAGTAGAACCCAGGATGTTCCTGAAAGCCGACCTCTTGGCATTAACGTCTCGACGGAATTAAGTAGCAGCTTCGTGCTTTCGGTCTCTAGTTCCGCTTGTTCTATGAGAGCTTGTCGCTTTTGGTCATTCGCTGCTTGTAGTTCAGCAAGCTTTGCCAAGTGGTCGTCTTCTAAAGCGGCTATTTGGGTCCTCAATGTCTGATTATTTTGTGCTTCTCGATCTCTTTCAGCTATCGCCTGGTTCTTGAGTACAACTGCTTCTTCTTGAGCTACGTCAAGTTGGTTTACTTGGTCTTCTAACTCGTTGACGAGAATTGAATCAACGAATGTCGAACCCAAAGCCAGACCGATGCCTAGCGCTAGAAAGACTGCGACAACACTGACAATGTGGTAGCGGAGGTTAATCACCAAGCATCACATTCCTAGATTCAACCAAAGAGTGCGCAAAAGCAGACGGACTGGTTCAGTGACTAGCGCTATCACAACTAGCGTGAACAGCGCTGAGAGCACGAGAAGAGCAAGGTCCCGTTTGCGGACTTGAGTCCTGTACAGCCTGCCCACTCCCTTGGCGTCCACAAGCACTGAAGAGACCTTCATGCGGGTCAAAAAGGTTGAAGCCATGCCTCTTCGGCCCTTATCGAAGAAATCTGCCATCGAAGTATGCGAACCGACTAAGACGATGAGTTCTGCTCTGTTTTCGAAAGCTATGCGCATCGCTATGTCTTCACTTGTTCCTAATCCCTCCACCACCTCATATTCGACTCCGAGCCGGTCCAGCCTGTTCGCGCCTGGGGCTGCACCTCCGGGGTAGGCGTGCACCAATAGTTGAGCTCCTGAGTTCAACGCTTCTCGGGATACGGAATCAAAGTCGCCGACAATCAGGTCGGGGGTAAGACCGACTTCCAGTAGTGCGTCTGCTCCGCCGTCTACGCCTATGAGGATGGGGCGCATTTCGCTGACGTATCCAGATCTTTTCAGTGTCGAAAGGTCTTCGCGATAGTCAATACCGCGAACGACTACCAGGACTTGTCGTTGAGCAAGTTCGACGGACATTTCGGGAAGTTCAAGATCGTCAGTGACTAGTTCAGGTTCAGTCGCTAAATAATGCAGCGTGTTCGCCGCGAATTCGCCAAGTTGTCCGCGAATGGCGTCGCGCGCTGTTTCAAGTTGCTTCTCGACTTCTTCTAGTTCTAGGAGGGTGCCGTTGCAGAGGACCTCGTCGTTTAGGAGGACTCTACTTTTGGCAACTGCTACTTGGTCACCTTCTCGAATTCTGTTGAAAGCACTTGTTCCTACCCCATCAATGACGGGAATTCCTGATTTGAGTAGAGCTAGCGCTCCTTGAGCGGGATATTTTCCGGACAAGCTGTGAGCGCCGTTAATAACTGCTGCCACCCGGGCTGCAACCAGCCCTTCAGCCGCGACTCGATCGAGGTCTTCGTGGTGAATAACTGCTATCTCACCGGGTTGGAGCCTAGGGATGAGATTTTTCGTTCGTCGGTCGACACGGACCTTGGCTCTGAGCGTTTCATCTCGATCAGCTAAATTTCGGCGTCTCACTCTCACGACTAACCCCTGCTCTTCAGGGCTTCTTGCAGAAGTTCTGCGGCATGGTCCTGACCGGTTTCCGAGTCAGGTTGTCCAGCCAGCATACGAGCTAGCTCACGTATGCGGATATCTCCCTCAACCTCATGAACGGTAGACACGACGTGCGAGCCATCGTCGACCTTATCTACTACAAGATGCTGATCACCGAATGCCGCTACTTGCGGCAAGTGTGTGACTACCAACACTTGGTGGTCAGCCCCCAAATGACTTAGTGCTTTGCCCACAGCGAGCGCCGCAGCGCCACCTATGCCGGCGTCTACTTCGTCAAAGACGAGAGTGGGTGGGCCTGCGGTAAGGACTAACCGTAACGCCAGCATCACCCTTGCTAGCTCTCCGCCCGACGCAACTTTTGAGAGGGGATGCCAATTGGTGCCACTGTTGGCGCGGAACATTATTTCGATCTCGTCAGCTGGGTCGTCGCCCTCGACGATCACTGAAACGCTTGCGTGGTCGAGAGCTAAGGCCGGGAGATATTGGTTAACTTCGTTGGCAAGTTGTGGGGCACTTCGTCGCCTTAGCTCTGCGACGGTTTTCGCTTCTTGTGCCAGACGGGTTTGAGCTGTGGCGAGTTCTGTTTCTAACTGCGCTGCTACAGCTTCATAGTTCTCTAGATCTTCGAGACGTTGGATTCCCTCGAGGTGGTACTTGATCACATCGCTGATGGTGTCACCATATTTTCTTTGCAAGTCCACCAACAGTTGGCGACGCTCTCGCACTTCCGAAAGGCGCTGCGGATCGTCTTCTATCGAATCCACTTTGTCCCTCATAGCGGTGACAATGTCAGAAAGTTCTGCTTCGAGACTTCTAAGTCTTTCCGTCACATCCCTGTATGGGGTTCGGTCGACGAGACTAGAAATGATCGTTCCCAACGTGTCCATCAACCCGTTGTCGCCGTTGATGTTTTCTAGGGCTCGGCTTCCGTGCTCAATGTGTTCGGAAGCGTCAGCCAAAACTTCTTCGAGCTCTTCGAGCGTTTCTGGCTCTGCAGGATCCGTTAGTTGAGCTTGTGTGAGTTCTTCAATCTGAAACCGCAGTAGGTCTATTTCTCGCGCTCTTGCTTTGGCGTCACCCCCCATTTGGTCAAGTTGATCCAATAGCTGCCTAATCGCATTTCGAGCGTCGTTGAGTGGGGTGAGGTCGATTTGGGCATAGTTATCGAGGGCGAGTCTTTGCACCTTGGTCTGAAGAAGAGATTGATGTTGATGTTGTCCGTGCAGGTCGACCAATATGGAGCCGGTGTCCGCCAGTTGGGAGGCGCCGGCGAGAGAATCGTTAAGGTAAGCGCGGCTTCTACCTTCGGAGGGGATGACGCGTCGCAAAATGAGTTCGTCGCCGTCTGGTGTTTCAAAGCGACCTTCGATTGTCGCCTCTTTAGCTCCAGTTCTTACCATCGAGGCGTCGGCTTTCCCTCCGGTTAATAGCTGGATGGCTTGAACCACCATTGTTTTTCCTGCACCGGTCTCACCGGTGAGAACACTGACTCCTGGGCCTAGCACCAGCGAAGATGACTCAATCACCCCAAGGTTCTGGACGGAAAGCTCCAGAAGCATCAGCGATCCTTCAAACCAAACTTTTGTTTCAGCACTTGGTGGAACCCACCAGATCCAGAGGTCACCAGTCGAGCGATGACATCCGAGCGCGTAGCGATCAGCACATCTCCGTCGCCTAGCACCGCAACGCTTCTACCGTCTACGGAGAGGTTTGCTTCTCGCTCTCCCAATACTGCTATTCGAATTTCCGTGTCGGGACGCAACACCAGTGACCGGTCGAACAACATGTGGGGTGCTACTGGTGTGAGTTGGAGCGACCAGTGGGTGGGGGCAACAATGGAACCGCGGGCGGAGAGGTTGTATGCAGTTGAACCTGTTGGCGTAGATACGATGAGTCCGTCACCTGCGTAGGTGGCGAAGGCGGAGCCGTCGATAGTTACTTCGAGCCGAACTGTGTGCCCCTGCGATTTCTTCTCCAATACAGCTTCATTGAGACCTGTCCATGTTCCGTCGTTTTGGCCGTCTGCGCGTTCAATTCGGCTCTGAACCATCAGTCGTTCTTCGACGGGCAGTGCGCCGTTCAAAGCGGCTTCAATTGCCCCTTTAGCCTCATCAGCTTCAAATTCGGTCAAATATCCTAGGTCGCCGACGTTGACTCCCAACACCGGAATACTCTGTCGAGCTACTCGTTCGAAGGTTCGTAGCATTGTCCCGTCGCCACCGATACTGACCGCCAAGTCAACCGAGTCAGCGAGCATCTCTAAGGTGCAGCCGAGTTCTGGTCTGCCTATAGCTGCAGCTTCGGTTTCGCTCAAACGAACGCTGTTGCCCTCGCCGATGAGATCGTCGGCTAGTTGTGTCGCTAGGCGATGGGAGTCGCTGCGTTCTGGATGCAGCATCATGGAAATAACGCTCATGACAGCACCAATTCTCGAGCCTCGTTGACGACATCTTCTATCGCTGTGTTGTGGAGCAGCGACTCGACACCTGGACGGCAATGAAGGAAGAATTCGACGTTTCCATTAGCGCCGCGAAGCGGCGACACCATCAGGCCCATAACCCCAAACTTCGCTTTCACTACGCATTCCCTAATTTCTTCAAGAACTCGCTGCCAAACTTCGGGACTTCGGATAATTCCTTGGCCCCGAGTCGCTTCCGCTCGTCCTGCCTCGAATTGAGGCTTTATCAGGATAAGTAGATCACCGTGAGGTTCACACAATGCTGCAAGTCTGTTGAAGACAACCTTTAACGAGATGAACGACAAATCGGCTACCACCAGATTAGCCGGTCCCCCAACTTCGTCGACTTCAAGGAACCTCACGTTGGTTCTTTCGAACACTTGCACACGAGGGTCTGTGCGTAACGTGTGGTCTAGCTGTCCGTGCCCTACGTCGATCGCCACGACATGTGCTGCACCCCGCTGGATCACACAGTCTGAGAAACCACCGGTAGACGCGCCAACGTCAACGACTCGCTTTCCTTGGGGTTCAATTCCAAATCGCGTGAGTGCCGCATCAAGCTTGTCCCCACCACGCGAAACGAACCTGGGGCCTGCTCCGGTTAAGACTATGGGGTCTCCTGGGTTGACTAAACGAGCAGCTTTGGTTGCTACGGCGCCTCCAACAAGTACCTGCCCTAGGTCGATCAACTCTTGAGCTTGGCTGCGAGTTGGAGCTAGTTCGCGTCGGATCATTTCGCGATCGAGTCGCCTGCGACTCACTTCGGCTGTCCTCTGAAGCTAGGTATTAGCGTCCGCACATAAGTTGAAGCTACCAGCAGAGCTATACCGGCGATGAGTCTTGGTAGCTTCCGCGCTCAGCCTCAAGATAATGCTGCTTCCACCATGGCTTTTAGATCTGAGGCAACTACGTCTGGGCTTGGGTCACAGGTATCAACCTGGTCAGCTGGGGTCACTCCCGATAACACCAACCCGAAGTCGAAATCTAACTCAGCGGCGAGCAACCCGTCGGTGGCGGGGAGGTCGCCGACGACGATATTGCCTGGGGTTCCGCGTTCTAGCCCCAATCGTTCCAGGACGAGGTTCGCTATTGGTGCGTGGGGCTTTCCGGCAATTATGGGTTCTGTTTTACCTGCAACCGAAACGGCTGCTGTCAACGAACCGTTGCCAGGGAGCAACCCGTGTGGTGTGGGATATGTGGGGTCGTTGTTGGTGGAGATGAGTCTCGCCCCGTTATGTAGAGCGTGCGCAGATGCTGCTAGGCGATCAAAGTTGAAGTCGCGATGAAATCCGACGATGACTGCATCTATCGACGTAATCGGAACACTGTTTTGTAAGGGGTCCAGTGGCGTCGCGCCACGATCCTTTACTGCTTCAACAATGCCTTCACCTCCACACACGATGACCTGTTCTCCGGGCTCCACTAGCGAAGCGGCTGCCATTGCCGAGGTCAACACACGTCCCGCTGCTTTTATCCCGCAGCCTTCGAGTTTCAGTTCTGCTTGTCTTCGAGTCAGCGCAGAGAAGTTAGTAACGAAGAGAACCTGGTGATCTTGCGCGTCGAGTAGTTCTATTGCCCTAGCTGAACCGGATATCGGTTCATCTGCGAGCCATATGACTCCGTCAAGGTCGAGTATCCAGGCGATGTCGTTCAGACCTGCCAAGTGCCTCTTGACCGCAATAAGGCGGCTAGGTCGCCTGATCCTTGGTTGTCGTGGGCCATAGCAAGCTGAGATGTAGACGAGGTGGCGTACTCGATGCGTTCGATGGCTCGAAACACACCGATTGGGGTCGGTTCGAAAGGTCCTCGTGCGAGGCGGCTCAGCATGAACGCAGTTGAAGGGTCGGGCTTGTGTTCGTCATGGACGAGTAATGCATCTGCCCCCACATCTGCGACCGATACGACTTTGGCGGCTCCCCCGTCAACCACGACACCGAATTCACCGTCGGCGCCAAACCTGATGGGTTGGCCATGTTCGAGAGAGATGAGGTTGGCATCCCGGTTTTGTTTCTTGGTAATACCTTCCCATGCTCCATCGTTGAAGACGTTGCAGTTTTGGAACCCTTCAACGATGGCTGCGCCTTTATGTTCGTGGGCGCGTCGGAACATGTCCATCATGTGTTGACGGTCCATGTCGTGTGTGCGGGCCACAAAGGAAGCTTCGGCTCCCAGCGCGACTGAGATTGGGTTGAATGGGGCATCTAGTGATCCCATTGGAGAGCTCTTGGTGACTTTGCCCACTTCGCTTGTGGGTGAGAACTGGCCTTTGGTTAGGCCATAAATCATGTTGTTAAAGAGGAGGATTTTGATGTTGACGTTTCTTCGCAGAGAGTGAATCAGGTGATTGCCGCCAATTGACATCATGTCGCCGTCGCCACCAATGACCCAAATATCAAGGTCGGGTCTTGCCATTGCCAGTCCGGTGGCGATCGCTGGTGCTCTCCCGTGAATTCCGTGCATACCATAGGTGTTCATGTAATACGGGAAGCGTGCGGCGCATCCGATGCCGGAGATGAACACGGTGTTTTCTCGGTCCACATCAAGTTCAGGCATGAGCATGCGCATTGCGGTGAGTATGGAGTAGTCGCCACATCCTGGGCACCAGCGGACCTCTTGGTCGGTGGCCCAGTCTGCTGGTTCCGTGCGTGGTGAAGTATCAGTCATGTTGATCGATCCTGCTATCTCTTAAGAGGCGTCCATGGCTTGAAGGGCCGCGGACTCTATTTCTGCAGTTGTGAACGGCACGCCGTTCATTTTGTTTACCGGTTTAACGTCGAGTAGATATTTTGCTCTCACTAGGTTCACGAGCTGTCCGTCGTTCATCTCGGGGCAAATAACTTTGTCGAAAGTTGCCAATACCTCGCCGAGGTTTTTGGGTAGAGGGTTTAAGTGACTTAGGTGAACGTGGGCGACTTTTTTGCCGGCTTGTTGCAGTCGATCTACAGCGGCGTCAATGGCTCCCCAAGTTGAGCCCCATCCCAGCATGCAGAATGTGGCGTCTTGGTCGCCTGCGACCTCTACGTCGGGCACATCAATCGCTGCAATCTTTGCGGCACGGAGGTCGACCATCTTTTGGTGATTTTCAGGGTCGTAGCTGATGTTTCCTGAGCCATCTTCTTTTTCGATTCCACCTATTCGGTGCATCAAATCAGGCGTTCCGGGAATTGCCCATGGCCTGGCAAGAGTTTCAGGGTCCCTGAGGTATGGGAGGAAGATTCCGTCGCCATCTTCGTTGGTGCCGTTGAATCCGGTGTGGAAGTCAACGCCGATATCTGGGAGAGAGTCGATCTCAGGTAGTAGCCATGGCTCCGAACTGGTTGCCAAGTAGCCGTCGCTTAGCAGCATGACGGGGGTTCGATAGCGGAGAGCTATGCGGCACGCTTCTATTGCTGCGTTGAAACAATCTGCTGGGCTCTTGGGCGCAACGATCGGCATCGGTGATTCGGAGTGTCGGCCGTACATGGCCATCATAAGATCCGCTTGTTCAGGCTTGGTGGGTAGACCCGTGGAGGGCCCCCCTCTTTGTATGTCGATAACGATGAGGGGTAGTTCGAGACTGACTGCTAATCCGAGGGTTTCGCCTTTGAGGGCAACGCCGGGTCCCGAGGTGGTAGTGAAAGACAACGCACCTCCGAATGCTGCCCCGACTGCTGATGCTGCGGCTGCTATTTCGTCTTCGGCTTGGAAGGTGCGAACTCCGAAGTTCTTCAGGGAGGATAGGTCGTGCAGAATGTCTGATGCTGGGGTGATCGGGTATGAACCGAGGAATACGGGTAACCGAGCGAGCTGACCTGCAGCAACGCAGCCCCATGCCAACGCTGTGTTTCCGTTGACATTGGTGTATTCGCCTGACGGCAGCGACGCTGGTTTTATTTCGTAGTGGGACTCAAAGAGTTCAGCTGTTTCCCCGAAGTTGTATCCGGCATGGAAAGCTGCTTCGTTGGCCTTAATGACTAGTTCTTTGCCGCTGAATTTGGTGTTGATGAATTCCATCGTCGGCTCGACAGGGCGGGTGTACATCCATGAAATGAGGCCTAGAGCGAAGAAGTTTTTGGATCTTTCAGCGTCTCGTGGTTTGACTCCGTGTTCGGCAACCGCGTCTCTGGTGATTTGACTCATCGGTACTGGGTAGGTTCTGTAACCCTCAAGTGAGCCATCCTCAAGGGGATTGCTCTCATAGCCAGCCTTTTCCAGGTTGCGTTCGTTGAACGCATCGGTGTTGATAATGATTGCTCCGCCTTGAACCACATTATGCAGTTGCGCTTTAAGCGCAGCTGGGTTCATAGCGACTAGGACCGTGGGTGCGTCACCTGGTGTTGTAATAGCGAAATCTGATATGCGAACTTGGAACGCTGATACTCCGGCCAATGTTCCTTGGGGAGCTCGGATCTCTGCTGGGAACTCCGGCAACGTCGCTAAGTCGTTACCTAAGGCGGCGGAGATGCTGGTGAACTGGTCACCGGTCAACTGCATACCGTCGCCGGAGTCGCCGGCAAATCGGATGATGACTTCATCTAGTTCTTGAAGCGGAAGTTCTCGAGGTGCTGTATCGGTCACAGACCCTCCCGGGGGGTGGTGGTGGTCCGACTCCGAAGAATATACGCGTAGAGAGTCAAATACTCACTTAATGCGTAGCTCTTCATATTGTCGGTTCATGCGATGGTAATTGATTCATTGAGATAGACATCTTGAATTGCGTTAAGTAATTCGACTCCATCTCCCATAGGGCGTTGGAAAGCTTTGCGTCCTGATATCAGTCCAAGGCCGCCGGCCCTTTTATTGACAACAGCTGTCATAACGGCTTCGGCCATGTCGGTTGCTCCAGAGCTAGCCCCGCCGCTGTTGATTAGCCCCACGCGACCCATGTAGCAATTGGCGACCTGCCAGCGACAGAGGTCTATTGGGTGGTCCGATGTCAACTTCTCGTACACATCTGGGTGGGTCTTGCCGAACCCTTTGATCAGGTTAAATGCGCCGTTGTTCTCTGGAAGCTTTTGTTTGATGATGTCAGCTTCGATGGTGACGCCGATGTGGTTCGCTTGGGCAGTTGCGTCGGCTGCGACGTGGTTGTCCTGGTCGTCGGTGTCAATTGCGCTGTTTCGCAGGTAGCACCACAAGACCGTGAACATGCCTAGCTGATGCGCTTTTTCAAATGCTTCAGCGGTCTCTTGAATTTGGCGTCCGCTTTCATCGCTCCCGAAGTAGATCGTGGCGCCGACTCCGGCCGCTCCGAGGTCGTATGCCTGTTCCACTGAGCCGAACATGATTTGGTCGTAGGTCGATGGGTATGTGAGCAGTTCGTTGTGGTTCAACTTGACGATGAATGGAATTCGATGGGCGTATTTACGGCTCACTGATCCCAACACCCCAAAGGTTGTTGCGACTGCGTTGCACCCGCCCTCTATCGCAAGTTCAACAATATTTGCGGGGTCGAAGTAAATGGGGTTGGGGGCAAACGAAGCCGCCGCAGAGTGTTCTATTCCTTGGTCTACAGGGAGGATGGAGACATAACCTGAGCCCGCAAGTCTGCCGCTGTTAAACAACGCTTGCATGTTGCGCATCACTTGGGGCGAGCGGTCTGTTCCCGACAGTATTTCGGTCACAAAATCAGGACCGGGAAGTGTGAGTAGATTTTGCGAGATGGTCTCGCATTTATGGTCCAAGAGATAGGTCGCCTGATCTCCTAGTAATCCTTCAATGTCGAGGCTCACGAGACGACTCCTTAGGTAGCGAGTAGGTGGGTCAATTCGCGGCCGACGGGCCGAAGCAGATCGTAGCCGCGAGATCTGAGGAAAAGGTTGAGGCCATTGCCACAATCTGAAGTTAAGTCCGTATCAGCGTTATGAGAGCGACTCAAGGCGGTCAGATACGTCTGCGTAGCTCGGCTCAACTTGTTGGATTCGTTCAAATCCTCGACGGGCTTTTTGGTGATCCCCGCCTCGTTCGTAGAGATCTGCGAGCGCATACCAGAGTCTTACATGGTACTCGCGGGCCCGTTTAGTCTTTATTGGCCCTTTCTCTAACAACCGTATTCCAGCTGGTACGTCACCCGTGTCAGCTAACGCTCCAGCCATGACTATCCGCCCTTCAGTCAAGATTGACGGTTCGGGACCCGCTGCTCGCAATTCATCCCAAAGTCTTCGAACTGATTCGATCTCTCCGAGCGCTCGATGACAATCGGCCATAACTGGGAATTGGTCGACGTCTCCGGTCATTTGGCTGAAGTGTTCGAGTCGTTCCAACGCGTCGCTCCACTTACCAAGGCGATACATAGTCAGACCATGTAATTCATGAATTTCCGCGACGGTGGGATGTTTTTTTAGGAGCTGTCGTGTGATCTTTTCCACCTCACCGAATCGCTCCGCTAGAAAATGGTCTCCTGCGGTTGCGATGTTTCGAGTCAGACGGTCACGTTCTACCTTCGACAGGTGCTTCGTTTGACTGGGATCAAGTTCTGGTGTTGGAACGTTTTGGTTGCGGCGTCGAGGTTGAGCGGATCGTGATTTCTTGTCGACACGTTGCCAAACATCGTCATCTCGTTTCGGTGGTGGCGAGGGGTCTTCGCTGGGAGGGCGAGGGCCTCCTTGGTCGATGCTGGCGTTGTGCGCTGCCCGTCGCGCAACTCCTCCCCAGTTAGAGCCGCGGGCGTTTTGCCCGAAGTGCCGTTCTGGTTTTTCTACTCCATGTCCTGGGCGATGAATATTTCCGTCTCGACCATTTGACGGTTTTCGACGGTCGCGGTCTTGGTTGTTGCTCCGTGATCGCGCAGGGCCATTTCGGTTACCCCTTTTGTTGCCTTGGGGCTGTTTTTGGTCTTTGCGACCGGTGCTGCGCGGACGACCGCTCCGATTGTTCACAAATGACCATGGTACGGCCTCTACCTACAAACAATTGATAGATACTTCGTCTATTGCGGAGGGATTAACTACGAAGGGCCCCTTTCAACCCTGCTCGTCGGATTGTGACGAGGGGGAAAGAGGCCCTTCTTAGAGAAAATCTGGCGGCGTCCTACTCTCCCAGGGGGTCTTCCCCCAAGTACCATCGGCGCTGGCAGGCTTAACTTCCGTGTTC
>MDSZ01115842.1_pt1 | contig 17083 bp, 14 predicted proteins | sample 811201 | NCBI WGS metagenome assembly MDSZ01 (sample SAMN05326647, study PRJNA326480) | marine metagenome | isolation source: seawater | place: Indian Ocean: North | collected 2010
CCCCTAGTGCGTCGGTACCTTAGGAATGTAGACGTCATTGTCAAGACGGGCGGGCAGTTCCTGGCAGGGACGGATTCTACTATTACTGCAATGTTGGAAGACATGGACGGGACGACGGTCACGTTGAAACTGGACAAGTGTTTTCACAACGACTTGGAGCGCGGGTCGGTACAGACGTATCGCACGGTGGCCCCTCTAGGCAAAGTACGCAGGGTGTTACTTAGTACGGATTCGTCGGGCATGGGAGAGTCGTGGTTCTGTGACTGGATTGAAATTGAAGATCGTCGTGTACCTGTGTATCAGTGGATCGGCAAGGGCCAGCCGGAAAGGTGGGTATATATGGACAAGTCGATGGACGAACTGGAATTGTACCACCGGAGACTAGAGTATCAAGGGACAACTAGTCATCCGTCACTGGGCGACTGGGGTGATACATTGCCCATGAGCATTAAACCCGTTGAACGCGACAGCAAACTGTACCCCGTGCCCAGTGAAGTACCGGCAGTTAATCCCCTCCAAGACTTTTACTACCAGGCGGGTATTCTAAAGGACGCCATTGGTGCCCGATTAAGCACGTGGCGGATTAATACGCTGGACGACTATTACAAGTTTTGCATCGCGGCCGGGGCACCGGAGATACCTGACTGGCACTCTGATGAGGAATTTGGAAGGCAGCGGGTCGCGGGAGTAAATCCTGTATCGCTGAAGCGCGTGACTCAGGCCGATGGGTTTGAGGATTTACTGGCCGTGTTGGACTTGGACGCCGAGGAGGCCATGGATGGTGGGAGACTGTACACGCTGGACCATGCATGGTTCGCGGATATGGCAGGGGAGTACGTCATTAATGGGGAAAGGACACAGTACCTGCGCGTGCCTCGGTCCCTGTTCCATGCCCCTGCCCCGGATGTACTACTGCCCGTGGCCATTGCGTTTGATGGTCACGTGTATACGCCCCAGTCACCTGGTATGGATTGGACGGTCGCGAAGTTGGTGCTGGCCAACGCGGACATGCACGCGCATCAGTTTCAAGTGCATGCACTGTTTTGTCATTTCATGGCAGAGGAAAGGCTATTGCATGTGGCCCGGCATGTACCGAGTAGTCATGTCATATGGAAGCTGCTAAGGCCGCATTTTAATGGGTTGGCCAGTATTAATAATGCGGCCCGGGGGACGCTGATTGCAAGGGAAGACGCCAAGTCACTGGTCAGTATGTTTGGCGATACCATGAGCACGGGTGTGACGGGCAGTATCCGGATTGCCCAAAAGGCGTACGCTGAGTTTAGCGGGCAGAGCGACTGGAAGGCATTGCTGGCGCGTAATGGGACTATGGGCGCTCCTATTGAATATCCCTTTCGGGATGACGCCATGGTTATGGAATCGGCCATTGCGCGGCATGTTCATGAGCACATAGGGGTGGATGTGCACGTGCCGGAGGGGTTTCAGGAGGCCATTGGGGTCGATCGGGGCGGGGTATCGGATTGGTTGGTGGATACTATTTTTACAGCGTCTTGTTTCCACGCTGCGGTAAACTTTTCACAGGGCAAGTACATGACAAATTTGCTCAACATGCCCGGTGCTTTACATGCGCGACCGCGGCCCGGGATGACGGAAAAGGAGGTGATTGAAATGTTGCCGCCAGTGAACCAGGCGCTGCTGCAGATTGGATTCGCGAAGCAGCTGGCGCTAAAATCGGATGACATCCTTGGGACTGGGCAGGAGTGGCTGCCCGGGTCGCGGTTGGCCATTTATGCGCAACGGGCGGATAGTATTATTGCGTTGCGCAACGAATCGCGTAGGGTGCCATATGAATGGTTACGGCTTAAGGGTATCCCCAACTCCACATCGATTTAGATGGCCACTTTTAAGGTCATGAGATCATAAGGCTGTTTATGGATGAGGCCAGTAATATTCTTTAAAGACAAACGAGGCGGTATTATATTGCCCTACTAATAATAGTAATGGCCTCCAACTTGATTTCAAAGCTACCACTCGATATTCTCAAGAATGTCGAAGCGATGAATATAGCGTACGACCCAGAAGTTCACACATGGGACAATCTGGCACGGGCAGGGGTGCTTGATGGTATCCGATGGCTGCATAAAAATCGTAAACCCGGATATACCGTACAAACCGCCGACAACGCGATTAAATCGGGGAACTTGGACTTGGTTAAGTATTTAATCGAGAATGGGTTCGAAACACACAGAGACCTTATCAACGTAGCAGCCCTGTACGATCAGTTGCATGTGATCGTATGGTTGCATAACAATACCGCGTATACAGCAACTACTGCTGCAATGGACTGGGCCTCGGAGAATGGCAATTTGGAAATTGTAACGTGGTTGCATAATAATCGTACCGAGGGGTGTACGACAGATGCCATGGACTTGGCCGCTCGCTATGGGTACTTGGACGTGGTTAAATTCCTACATACGAATCGGACCGAGGGGGCTACGACGGAGGCCATAGACAGGGCAGCCGGGAATGGCCATCTAGATGTGGTCAAGTGGCTGCATACTAATCGTACAGAGGGGGCTACGACGCATGCAATGAACTGGGCGGCCGAGACTGGCCATCTAGATGTGGTCAAGTGGCTGCATGATAATCGTACAGAGGGGGCTACGACAGCGGCCATGGACCTGGCAGCCGAGAATGGCCACGCTAATGTGGTCCAGTGGTTATATGAAAATCGTACGGAGGGGTTTACTACGATAGCAATTGACTCTGCCCGTATGAATGGTCATACGGAATTGGCCCAGGTTTTACAGCTAATCATGAACCATCTCTCGAATGGAGATTAAAGTTTATCAAGCTTCTTCTGCACGCGCTTAATGTCCTTCTTGGCCGCTGTGATACTGGATCGAATGTTTGCTACCAGCTTACTGGATCCTACCTTGGAGCAGTAAGAGTTCCTTTAGAAATCGCGTTGCTTTGGGATGACTTGATGCTAGAGACATTCAAACAATGGGTATTATAAACATAGTATGGATATTTTACCCCTACACTGCTCGCCCACGTCAACCAACATTGTCCGTACCATAGGACGTGATAAATGGGCATCCCTTGACCTCGCCAACTTATCTGCCCTGGACAACCCAGACCTTGCACTGGTAGTCCAAGTATATGCCGTCGGGAAAGTAGAACCGGAATACTCGTCCATTGTGTACCACCGTACTACGTCTCTGAGCGCGTCCCCTATTACACGCAAGTTAAGGACTAGCTACGAAAAAGTCATTGGGCACCCTGCCCTGTCCTCCCCCAAGCGCTACCCGCTGCCCCTGCGATACAGCCAGGGTTTCCGAACACATCACATGTCCGTCATGGCATCAGAGGGCAAGTCCTACATCCAGAATGGCAAGATCTCTGTTCGAGCGCGCAACGTTATTGATGTAGGAATGGTTAAGTACGTGCAATTTGGCATCGACATTGACGGTCAGTTTAGCAAAGACTACTATGCCATTTTATTAGCCCGCTGTCACCGTGACACGACGTCCGATACCCCAGTACCGAGCCGGCTTATCTGAGCAAGCATGATATTGGGTGCAATTTCGTCCAGTGTATCCGTGGCGCGTTCCGCGGCGGCATTAGTCAAGTGCTTAATGGGCTCTTCAAATGTAGCCCTGGCCAGAACACCTGTGCCGCGCTTTACCGCCCCGTGCCGATTGGCCCCGCATGGATCACTGGTAAATGTCATCGTGTCGACCAGTAGCTCCAAATGCCGGGCGTCTATAGCTATGCCATTGGCATCTAGAAGCGCCTTAAACTCGCCCAGTAACGACTCCCGTGCAGCTTCTATACCAAATACATCAAACATTTCCCGCGGACAACTTGACATGGCGTTGGGGTCCAATAGTAACGCGTCAGCCAGGGTCTCCGCACTGTTACCACTGACCTGCATGGGTAGCACGGAATACGTAGCCGACACTGCATCGTCATACGAATCTGCCCATAGCAGCACGGCCGTGCCACCTAGTTCAACCTCTGCATGCTTTACCCCGCGGGCACCGGCGGTAGCGGACGCGATGCGGTATGGTTCCCGGATCCCAGTCTCGTACATGACTGCTTCGTTCAATGCCATTCGAATTACCCATGGGGGTAACTTGTCATCCCCGGGCCATGCCAGGCGGTTCTTGGGTTGGCCAAAAGTAACGGAAAATTCCGTGGCAAAGTCATGGACCGTAGTAGCTACCTCTGAGGCAGCCCCCGTCATGGTAATTTCCCTATCCGCCGAGTACTTTTTTGGCACGCCAATCAGCTCCGTGAACCGGCCCACGCCCGACGTAATCTTGGTCTTGCTGGAAATACCGGCACTGTGAAACGTATTCAGAGTCAGTTGGGTAAGGGACTCCCCTATGCTCTGAGCAGCAATCGTCCCAACCATTTCCCCGGCGTCGATTCTGGCCCGGTAGTACTTGGCATATACGGCGGTCATAAAGGTTTCTAGCCCTCTGGCCCCAAGAGACTGTATGACGTCACGATCAGCCTCTAGGGCCCGGTAAGCACTGGACGTTGCCGGGATAATGGCCGTGTCTATTTCCATGGTTACAGGTTGTCCATCAGGAACTATACCTGCAATTATCCGATCAATGGAAAATGGTACTCGGCCCTTTTCCAGGTAGCACGGGTTAAGGCCGTCTCCGCCGTACAGTACCTGAATAACGCGCCCCTGTCCATCACGTACGGCCCCATCATAGTCTACGGACAGGTCCTCCATCGTCTTGACTAGCTGGCGTTGCAGGTAGCCCGTGGAACTGGTTTTGACGGCAGTGTCAATTAACCCCTCGCGCCCCGACATGGAATGGTAGAAAAACTCGACCGGGTCTAGGCCTTGAAGGTAACTACTACGCACGTATCCCCTGGCCCGTGGCCCGTTATCTCCCTTGGCTATATGGGGCAAGGGGCGGCCGTAAAAGTGGTCGTCCGCGCGCCCCGACCTACCATCACGACCCGTGACAATTTGCTGGCCGACATTGGCCATTACCTGGGAAATGTTGAGCACGGACCCCTTGGACCCTGCCGTCACCATGGAATTGATGCGGTTATTGGTCAGGATGCTCCGAGACGCCAAACTGCCCGTTTGGTTGCGGGTGGCATTGAGTGAATTGATAATGTCCGCCTCACTCATACCGGTAGTCTGGACTTCGGCAAACGATGCCTCGACAATGTCATTCATCTTGAGTACTGTACCCAGGTCTGCAATTGCGTCCGATAGACCAACGCTCATTCCCCGACCAGTCATCCAACGGTTGACAACAATCTGGACAGAATCGATAAACTGTGCCGCTGCATCGGGCCCATAATCCAACCATATCACGTGGATGATGCTATTGACCGCCACGCCCATATGCGCCTTGGTGAGAACCCCCTCGATTAACTGGCCCCGTTGAATAATGACGTCACCCTTGGTATAGTTCATATCCGGTGGCAGGAAAATGGACAACAGGGCCCGCCCACTAATCCCACCTACGCCGACGTCATGGACATATGCACTGGGCGTGTATGCCAAAATGTCCATGGCTTCCTGGCGCCCAATATGCACGTCGGGGCGGGGCATCTCTTGGCACCCCAATAACGAGTCCTGGATTAATCCAATGACCGGACGACTGGCCTGAGGACTGACAATCTGGTGCGGCACGGCGACTAGGTGCTTCAGCTCGATAATTGCCTCTGGGGAACGGGGGACATGCATGTTCATCTCATCTCCGTCAAAATCGGCATTGTATGGCGTGCACGTGTTGGGGTTCATACGAAATGTCTTTCCTGGCAGGATCCGTGCGGTATGGGCCATCATGGACATTTTGTGCAGAGAGGGCTGACGGTTGAATAGCACGTAATCGCCGTCGCGTAAATGGCGCTCAACTACGTTGCCATCATACAGGGTCAGTAAGTCTTGGATATCCATGCCCTTTGCGCGTTGCCGATACATTACTTCAAGGCGACACGTCTTGTCGCCGCGGATAATGTACGAGGCCTTTTCGTCATTGACCAGTTTCTGTAGTAGGGCACGGTTGTAGCGATTCACAGTTTCGCGGACTGTAAGTACCCGGGCTACTTCTCGGGGCACGCCCAGCTCTCCTATTCCAATCATGGGGTCGGGGGTGATTACAGATCGCGATGAATAGTCGACTCGTTTGCCCATAAGATTGCCCCGTATACGGCCGTACTTGGGAGTAATCTTACTCTTGAAGCACTGGTATGCACGGGACCGGTTGCTCAAGGTAATGCCACCCTGGCGGGTATTGTCCATCATAAGGGCCACGTGCATTTGTAGGCTTTCTCGGTATCCGGCAAGGATACCCTCGTCCTTGTCCCGGGCAATATTGTCACGGAGGGCCTTGTCAGCTCGGATAATGTCGACATATATGTGCGTCAGGTCGGCCTCGGCCCGGATACCGCCCAATTGAAAGGCAGTTGGCCGGATACATGGCGGACCGATGGGGATTATACGCCATACGAGGTTCTGTGGGGACTCTATGGGTGGGTTTTGAATACCAGCCAATAGGTCGTAGCACTGGTCGGCCGAAAGACCGTCTATAGTTATCCGGTCAGAAGACTTGTACCGCACCAACTCTTGCCCGCAAGTAGTGCATGTAGTCCCAGATGCACTGTCATATACCATGCATTGGGTACACGTCTGGGATAATAGACGGGTAATGACGGGTAGGTAATGTGGTACGTACACCTTGGTGCACGGGGTATAGTAACCAAAGTGTCCGGGGCAGTTATCCGTGCCTAGTCCGCACGTGGAGCACGGGTAGCGGGGGTCTACAGTACCCATGCGTGGGTCAAAAAGACCACCCTCTACGGGTATATGTGATGTACCACTGGTAATGTCATGGGTAGTAACTTCCACTGCCGATTCGCGAATGAATTGGCCAGGGTCTATGGTTGAAAATTGAATGGCAGATATAGTATCCATTGTAGCGAGATTAGGAAAATGTGGATGTATATTAAACTATGTGTGACGCAAGGTGTGTTAACGAAGTTCACGAGAAAATTGAAAAGATCATTGCGCAGTATTCCGATGCCAGCGTGACGTCGATGAGTGCTACATTGCGCGATTTGGCCGGGAAGGCTATTCTTGAAAAGGGTGCGCAGAAATATGCACATAAGCCTAGTCCGTACTGCAAGCGCATGTTTCAGGCCGCGGCACAGGGTGATACGGATTGTATCCGCAAGTCGATTGCCAGTGGCGCACTTGCTGACGAATATGGTCCAGGCCAGGAAACTGCTTTGCATTACGCCGCACTACATAATCAGGTTGATGTGATCAAGTTTTTACTGTCCCTTGGAGCCGATCCCAACTTGTTTGACGCACGCGGGCATACGCCACTGATTGTTGCCGCGCAGGTGGGACACATGGAAGCGGTTAAGGCCCTGTTGGCAAGTCGGCGTACAAAGGTAAATTACTACGACTTTACCGGGGACCATGCACTTAACCATGCAGGGGTTAATGGCCATAATCAAATTTTCTACCACCTGGCCCGGGCAGGGTCTATTCTTAACCACTACAACTTCGATCGCAAGACTACAGTGCGGCTATTACTGGAGGCAGGTAACTACGAAGTGGTCGGGCATATTATGCGCGACCCGGTATTGTGGAATAGTATCACAGAGGCGGACATTGCCGAATACCAAGCGTGGGCTGCCCAGAGTAAATAAATCATTCTACTAGTTTTACTATAATTACAACATGGCAAGCAATCTCATTAGCAAATCTCCACTCAACCAGGTTCCGTTTTATTTTCTGACGAAAACTAGGTCAGACCGCTACCCCAGTGGGAATATATGGAAGGTCATGGCAAGTTTGGGGGGGGATACGAAGGTATAGTATGGCTTCACTCTGTTGGAAAGCCGGGGTGTACGTCCGATGCCATGTTTGAAGCTGTACGGGGTGGATATTTGGATATCGTCAAGTTCCTACATGAGATTGTCAATACTGGATTTACAGACATGACAATGGACGTCGCAGCCGCTGGGGGCCATTTAGATGTGGTCAGGTACCTGCATGAGAACACGGACGCCCCATGTTCTACCAATGCAATGGACTGGGCAGCGGGCAATGGTCACCTAGACGTGGTCATTTTTCTACATGAAAATCGCACGGAGGGGTGTACGAACGCCATGGACAATGCGGCAAGCAGGGGTCACTTACACATAGTCAAGTGGTTACATGAACATCGAATGGAGGGCTGTACTACAGACGCAATGGATAGGGCGGCCGGGAACGGTCATCTAGACGTGGCCAAGTGGCTGCATGAGAATCGGACAGAGGGGTGTACGACGGAAGCCATGGACCTGGCGGCATGTAGTGGCCATTTAGAGGCGGTTAAGTGGCTTCATGAGAATCGTCAAGAGGGCTGTACCGACGCGGCATTATGGAAGGCGGCATATAACGCGAACTGGGGAGTTTTGAAGTGGTTGTATGAGAATCGTACAGAAGGCGATATTGATGCTGTACTGCAGTCTGCATTAGATGTTACGGGCCGACAAGAGCATATAGTACGCCTACTTGGGCTAGATTATTTTATAACCGCCTAAACTAATATACCATGCCCTCCAAGCGCTCCAGCAAAAGTCGCCAAGATAAAATCAAATTCCTAGATGTCACCCAACGTCCGGCGAAGGTCGTACACATTCATCGCGATGACGTCAAATTTCGCAAGCTCAAGAACGGAGCCTATCAGGCAAAGGCGGAATATGACGGACACTACGTCTATACCTTTGTCAAGGCTTCTGTCGCAAGGCCAGGTAGAACTTGAGCCACGTTTCCTGAATTTTCGGAATGACCGGAGCTGTCGTGGGGATAAATCCACATTCCTTGTCCTTATGGCCCGAATGGCCGCAGAAAATACACTTGTTTGAACTATTCGGCATTTTACTATTTGGCAAATTTATACCTCCTAAGCACGTACTTGTCATTCAATGCCTTGCACCCGAAATACCCGGTGCACGGTTTCTGTGACGTAGACAGTGTCTTGATGAAATCAATCGCATAATACCCACATGGACCGTCCATTCGCTGGACCCTGCGCCGATTGGCGTAAAACCTGTACCCGGGGTTCTGTGCCAACAACCGTGCCACCAAGTCCCTCACGGGCCGGGGAGGGTGGTCGCCCATCGAGTCGTATACGCAGATGGACTTCCTGGCCGGCGATACATACACTGCAAACCAGTGCTCGCCTGGTTCATGTGACGGGTCGGTATTCAATACGACGGACCTATCATTGCCATTCGGGTCTACCAGGCTCATGGCACGGGGGTCATTTGCATAGTCTATTCCATACGTACCCAGGAACCCGGGTACATCCTTTAACACCGCGTTAATGTCACTTGTAGTCAGCCATTTAACGGCCTTCATCAACCTTTAATGTAATCGACTAGAAACTATGTTCATGAATATACCGCGACAAGAGGCCAATAAGCCCCTCTAGTCTGTCCAAGAATGCATCAATGTTAACACTCCGTGTTCGGAGTCCGAGACCCAGCGTACCCACAAAGGCCCCCTGATAGTGCAGGGGGATATTTAGAATATTCTTGGTCAAGATTGATTCATTCACGCTTATACCGATCGATGCAAGGGCCTTGTAACTCGTCGTATTATCTGTACTGGCCTTGTAGATGAACCCTACACTGGACCCCGTCAGGGCAACTATACGACCCATGAACATGTTGATAAACGTAAACTGGTCAGTTGTCTTGGCAAGGTTTTCCAATTCAACCAGGGAATACCGTGCCTTGGTTGCATCTACACAGCACCGATCTCCGCAACGGAAGAAGCAGTTTATCGTTTCCAGGTTGAGTATGTTAACCATGGCGGTTTGATTTAAAACAAGGAACAATTTATATACTTTCTGCCCAGTGCTTGTAGTCTAGGTTCTTGTCCCCGTCATATCGCGCGGCATTTTCTTGTCCAGTTCGCCGGCCGTAGATGTCCACCCGTGAGTCATTGTTGGTTGCATGGATGTAAAACCGACGTTTGAAGGCAGTGTCAAGTTTCTGGATCTTGAACCATTCACCACCAGTGCCAATGTCCCAGCTATGGGGAAGTACGATTCCGCTACCAGAGTTTATGGTAAGCTTTGCATTGCCGTTATGTGAGAATATCATGCCGTTGGGATCAGAAAGTACCGACCATCCGTTTCCAAGATCTGTGGGTTGGGGACCTGTGTCTTCCGGTCCCCCGATCTCATCGGACCCATCAGAACCGCCGGTATCGCCGGCATCACCGGCATCACCGGACCCGCCGGTGTCGTCGGCGTCCCCTGGCCCAGTAGTCTTGGTCGCTGGTTCTTGGAGGATATACCATATACCTGCTCCCCCTGCGACCATAATCATCATGATTAGCATTACTATAGCTGCAGCTGCTGCCATTTATACTAGGGCTTTAGTAAAATACAACTAATGTCATCTTCACTGCCCATGTCACGGGCCAATTGTGCGATTTTCTCAGCCGAGTGACCAGCCTCTACCAGCTCCTTGACCTGAACAGGGGTCAGTACGTCCCATACCCCATCCGACGCCAGGAAATACCAGTCGGATGGATGCCGTGGGAACACTGCCAGTTCCGGCTCCCATGTCATGGATGTATACTTGGCCTTGCCCTCCAGATCCCCCAGGGACCGGGTACTCGCATACTGTCCTATCCGGAATACCCCGTAGTACTGAATTTCATCCTGGGCCCCCAGTGCCTTGATACGCTCATATTCAGATGGGGTATCGGGGTTATGGTCGGTAGTAATCTGCCCGTGATGCCCTGTGACTATACGCGAGTCACCTACATGGGCTATTTCAATTGTATCTTTGCGAATCATTAGAACGGAGCACGTGGACCCGGCAGTGAGGTTACGTGACTTGATTTCTTCCTCCAGTCGGTAGAATACCTCCGCCGGCGGAGTGCCAGAGGCAAGTAACGGCACTATTTGCTTAATTACAAGTTTGGATACCTCTGCGCCCCCGTGGCCATCACAGATGACGGCATAGGTTACCCCGCCCGTGCGATGTACGAGGGCCCGGTCCTCGTTCTTTTCTGACGGAAGCAGTATGCGTTGGTGATACATGTCAATCTTTGAAATAGGGGGCTAAAGTTTATTGCTCGTCCAATGCCCACGAATTGCCAAAGCTAAAGTCGCTTTCGTAGTCACTCATTTCAAACTCGGTTGGCGGCGGTGTTAGGGGGATATCGGGCATGTCATTGGCAATGTCCAGCTCGGTAGTGCAAATAGTAAGGGCAGCGTTAGTAGTCTCCATGATTTAGTAGAATGAACTAACCCCTGAATCGTAAATCGCACTTGGTGCAAGAGACGAAAATAGTGGCCGATTCATCGGCCGACCTAGTCTGGATTTCTCGAAAAGTACATGCGCGACTGGCGCAACGCGGGCATGTAAAAAGATCCGACACTGCAAGTGCGCGACGGGGCGTATGTTTTTCCCAGCGCGCAGCGTATCCCCCTTGCATGTGCTCGGCCACTTTGGCCCGGTACGCAATATCGTCATGGCCGTATATAGACCAGATTTCCTGCTCAGCTTCTTTGCCGATATATTCAATTGCTGCCTTACGTGATCGCTGCATGTCTATTATAGGTTTGGCCAGTTGTAGTAATCTAGGTTACGGTCACCGTCGTAGTGCGCATATCTGTGATTTCCACTGCGGCCGCCGAATAGCCGCGTATGTGAGTCATTGTTGGTTGCGCGAATGTCAAATCGTGTCTTTTGGCGAAGGTTATTCTTGCGAATTTTGAAATTCTCGCCGCTAGTCTGGATGCGCCAATGGTGCGGTAGCATAATCCCGTCTGTCCTATGAATGGCAAATTTAGACGTTCCAGATTTCTCAAAACTCAACGTGTCATTCGTAGTCACGATGCGCCACCCGCTATCCAGGTCAAAATTTTCTATGCGCATACTACTTGTGCGATTGTAAAAGTAATACCCCAATGAACCGGTAGCAACCAGTACAATAAGCGTTAGTGCTGTAAGGCGGAAATCGACCATGTTTACTATTGCAGACGTTTTTCAATTTCAGCCAAATGCCCCTCCCAAATTTCCTCGATAGACTTTCCGCGCAGGGTATGTAGCTGGGCACCCAGTCCCTTAATCTTGGATTTCAATGCCGCCAAGTTGGCCTCGTTTCCGGCAGAGACGGGCATATTCAGCAGATACTTGTAATCCCCGGCCTCCCCGGCCCAATACCCTTCTTCCCTTAGCATATCGCCAGTCAGTCCCGTAATCTTTCCGGCAGGTAGTAGAATCTCCGCTATAAACCGGGCACGGTTATTGGCCTCCAGTAGACGCATGTCAAGGGCATCAATACACGCAGCCTTTTGCTTGACGTACAACTCCCTGCGGGCGGTATACCACTCGGTCATGATGGTATCTATCGTCTCGTACCGCTGAACTCTTCCGTCGCTGCCCACCAAGTGCATGTTGGTAGTCGTAGAGGCAAGGGACTCTGGGGCAGACGTGACTCCCTGGGCGCGGATATACACGTCCTGTCCGGGGTCCACATAGACTTCGTTTCCTGCCTTCTTCAGGGATTCCACGTACTGGTCAGACCACATGCCCACGGGGAGCTCCACGATTGCATCACCGGCCATGCGACCGGCCGTATACCATTTACCGGGAGACTTTTCCCATACTTTGCCAGTGAACCCCTTGAACCATGGTGTAAGGGCGGGCATAGGCTGACCCTTCATAATGGCCCGCACGGCCCCAATGACGGCCCGTGGATCATGGCACGGGACCTGGGTGGAAAATCCTGTACCGATCCCCTGTGCACCATTGACCAGAACCATCGGGATACATGGAACATATGCAATTGGCTCAATGTCACGGCCGTCGTCGTCTTTTGCACGGGCCAACAGGGCGTCATCTTCGGGGCGGAATATAAGGCGTGTAAGTTCGTCCAGGCGCGTTTGGATATACCGTGCCGATGCCGCGTCCTTGCCGCCCTGTGCCCGCGTACCAAAGTTTCCAGACGGGACCAGTAGTGAAATGTTGTTCCCCGATCCAACAAAGTCTGATGCCATCCGGCGGATGCAGTCTTGGAGGCTAGCCTCCCCGTGATGATATGCAGTACGCTCCGATACGCTGGCGGCCAACTGGGCTACCCGGACATCTCGTACGAGCCGCCTGGCTAGACAGGTGTATAGTACCTTGCGCTGAGAGGGTTTCAATCCATCCAACAGGTGGGGTATGCTTCGGTACGTGTCATTTGCCGAAAAGTGAATGAGTTCGCGGTTGCAAAAGTCTACGACCCTGGCAATCTTGGCCGGCGGCATATGAGCAGTAGAGTCGTGGCCCTGGATCCATGCTTTGCGATCGGCTGCCCTGGACGGGTTAAACGACAAGTCCAGTGCCTCTATACCGTCATCGTCCTGCATATACGTCACCGTGTTTCGGGCCAACTCGACAAAATATTCCCGTGCCTCTGCAGATGTACTGGTACCCAGACCTTTGTAATACTTGTACTGTAGGCCGGGGTTAGCGGCACGGTATACGGCGGCATCATGCTCATTGTAAAACTCTGATCCATTCGATGCACGGACCAGTGGGGTACGGAAACCGACCAGGTAGCCGGGCAGGGCGGCCAGGGTAGGCCATAGTTTGTTAAATGCATTCATGACCAGCCCCTTGATATGGGCGCCGTCCACATCCTGGTCCGTCATAATCATGACCCGTCCGTATCGTAGTTTTCGTCGGTCTTCGTGGTCTTCACCGAACCGTAGGCCAATAATCTTGCAAAGGGCAACAAGTTCGTCGTTTGAAGACAACTTCTTGGCCGACACTCCGCGGACATTGAGCATTTTCCCGCGCAAGGGGTATAGGCCAAACTTTGTCCTCTCTTTGGCAGATAATCCGGCAAGACCGGCCCTTGCCGTACCCAGAGCCGAGTCGCCTTCCGTAAGGATTAACGTTGCATCCGGCCCCGGGCTGGCCGCTCCAATATACTTGGGCACGTTGACAGACTTGGCCATAGTCTTGCGTTTGCGGAGTTTGCGGTTGGGGTCCGGGGCCGCGAGTGCCTTGACATGGGGGCCCAATTCATCTGCAATCTCGGCAAATACCCGCTTGGGGATATTTAGTGCAAGTTTCTTGGGACCCACTAGCTCCGTCTTTTCCTGGGACCCAAACACTGGGTTGTCCACTGTGCAAAACAGATATACGGACAGAGCGCTGCGAACCTGGCTCTTGGTGGCATAAGACTTCATCTTGGCATGGATCTGATCCAGTACCCAATCCATGTGGAGGCCCCGAGGCGTGTAGACTCCATTGACCATTCCAATAGGTTGGCCATTTTGCTTAGGACCCACTGCCATCTGGACATGCTTCGAGTTGTAGAAAACCGTATGGTTCTCTGGCGGCACAAGGTCAGATAGGTAATTGTACTCCAAGTATTCTCCATTGAACCACACAGACACGTCAGGACCGGTAGAGGCGGCCGCCAGTATAGCCCTGTGCTTCATGGCATCGAGGTCAAACTTTGCCGACGGGTCCAGGGCAGTCTGGTCGATAAAGGCGGAAATCTTGACCCAGTCCGGCGTGGGGCGGTCGGTAGTAGTAATGACGGGTTTCCCGACTACGCGCATGTGATCAGTGAATACCTGTTCGTACCGGCGATTATTGTGGACGACGTCTACAATAAACTTGGTAGAATAAACATTGACTAGTTTGGCACCGAGGCCATTCAACCCGCCGCCATTGCGTGTAGACGCCTTGTCATAGTTGCTCGATGTGCGCAAGTTACCAAAGATTAATTCCGGAATGTGAATCTTATACTCCCTGGATTTGGTGATGGGCATAGACTTGCCGTCATTTGCTACGCGGATGCTTCTAGTGTCGGGGTCACAGTAAATGTTAATCTCCGTGACCTTTGACCCCGGGCGCCGGGCATGGTCGGTTGCATTGGTAAGAAGCTCGTCTACAAACTTGATATACGCATTCTCGGGCCGTCCAATGTAAACTTCGGGGCGCAGTAAAATGTGATCAATCTCGTCAAGCTTGACAAAGTTAGAGGTAGACATGATGAAATGTTTAGTAGAATGATACTAGCTTGGACGTTTTACTCGCTGATAATGCATGGTCACGGCTACGTCACGGTGGCCGATTCCCGCACGGCAGCCTGGGCCGGAGTTTCCTGCGGAATATTCTTCCACAGCGCATGTAACCGGCCGTATAGGTTGCGGCCCAGAGATATGCGCACGCGGGTCTCGGGGCCTATCCACTGCGCAACGAAGGGCGTGTTATTTAGGGCATACGCCAGGCGGCTACGCAGAGATGTGACGGATTTGGCCTGAATGGCCCTAAAACAATTGCGCAGGTGCTGTAGGGCGGTAATTAGATCGCAGGATTCTATAAATAGAACAGGAAAGGAATGTTTCGGCTTCCGCCGCGGCCCAAGCTATGGGTAGGGTGGATGGAATGGGTCTCATGACTATTAGTCTAAATTGTTCCTTGTTTTAACATCTAGGAATATTACAATATAATGGCATCATTTATGCAACGCATTTGGTACAAGACACTTCGTGATATCGGCCCTCCGATCATGCAGGGGGCGGGCATAGTAACGGGGCTCTATACTGCCCATAGTGATTTTCTATCCGTAGTGCCAACATTCAAAATGGACACTTCGGGGACAGACTGGATAACCATTACCAATTCCGGTCAGCGGCCACTGTATTCCGATTCCCTCAGGATAGGCGGCCATGATGATATACAACGGGTCATTCTTTCAAGCAAAGAAGTACCGGTTACCGTAAAGCGCAAGATGATTGGTCGGTATTTTACAGGCAATGGCAATGTAGTGTTACCGAGTGGAGGGATGAGTATCTTGTCGTTTAAGGAGCCTCTTTCTACTACGGAGACAATCCAACTGGCGCAGGTTTTGGGTGGCATGAAACTGGAACTGGAGTATACCAAAAAACCATCATGGTTGCCATTTTATGGATTTAGTTCGCTACCTGACGATGTTCGGCGCTGGAAGTTCCCGGCCAGAATTAGGCATTGTCTTGATGAAATTCCCAACGATTTGGCGGACAAACTACGCTATAAACAGACACAGAGTGAAGGTTAGGTCACTTTTATTCTACCGTGCTACAGTAAACCAGATGAAGCTTTGCACCTGGGTCATGCCCGATAACTTTTCACTTGAAAACCTCAGCAACTATGACGGCCTAGACAGTGTCTCAGTAGAATTTTTACGCTTCCATACCATGGATCCCAGTGACAATGTAGCCGAACGCGGAGCGGTTCTAAACAACTCGCACGTTTATCGCATGGGACTGGGATACTTTGGCGGTGTTGTATACACGCGAGCCAATGCCGAATACCTGCGCCAAAATGTATCCGAGTGTTACGTCACGCTCAGTGGGCGCGTAGAGACGGGGGTACATGCCATGCTTGCCGCTGGCCGTATGGCACAGGACCGGGCTATAGCCGCGGCCGTGAACTTTGTGTCCAAGATTGGCTTCCATGGCATTGATCTGAATGTGGAGGGCCTTGCAGCATTCGATCCGGCCGACGTACCCAAGTACGTGGCATGGCTTAAGCGCCTGGGAGTCGCATTGCATAAGAATGGCCTCAAGTTTAGATTCACCGCCCTGGCCGAGGGGGCATATGTATCTAAACCCTGGTCGAATGATCAACTTATTCCAATTATGGATCACATTGATGAAATTGCCCCTATGGGATATGACTACATGTTTGATTACGGCGCAGTACAGGTATCCCCACAAGACTTTGTCGAGGCGTCGGTAGAGAAATTACTCCAGGAGGGGTGGCCGCGGGAGAAAATCATTCTCGGCGTTGCCAACTATGGTTATGTCGCGAAGCACTCTAACCCATGGTCAGTGCGGATCATTTACACGGAAGAATATAACCGCCTGTCACAGGGATATGACGTCACCGCGGCCGGTGCGGAAAAATATGTAGATATGGGAGAAGAGTACATGTATTTCTGCGGCCCAGAGTCCATGGAAGAAAAGCGCGCCTATGCGCAGAAGATGGGACTTGGGGGCTGTGTCATGTGGGTTGCGCAGAACGGCGGGTCATGGTTTAGTACGCAGTCAGCGCAGCCAGCGCAGTCAGC
>MDSZ01036297.1_pt1 | contig 17082 bp, 22 predicted proteins | sample 811201 | NCBI WGS metagenome assembly MDSZ01 (sample SAMN05326647, study PRJNA326480) | marine metagenome | isolation source: seawater | place: Indian Ocean: North | collected 2010
ACCTGAACCTGAACCTGAACCAAAAGGATTAATAACTTATATTGTTAATCTTAATACTAATGATTTGCATATAAAATTATCTAAAACAGATAAAAGCAATCAATATTTAACTGGATATTTAGGAAAGAAGAACAATAAAGTTTATTTTGTAAGTGATAGAGATTATATTAAATATGATTTTAGTTTTTCAAGTATAAAAGAAACAGATATGTCAAATAATACAACTTTTGATACGAATACATTATTAAATATGTCACTTTATAATTATGGATTTGACACTAAACTAAAATTATGTTAATTTCTTAATTCTGGATTCCTACACATCTGTTCACTATCATATATCATACCTGACAAACATTTTGTAGATTCATTAACTTTAACACAACTCCTAAAACCATTCCAATTACCAACATAGCAAAATCCTTTTTTACCCGTTGTTCCTTGTTGTACTTGACTATTACTATCATCTGGTTTTGGAAGTGTATCAATAGTTTGTTTTTCATAATCTTGACCAACATTGTTCGATAAATTTTTTACATTAACATTTTTATCGGCCACTTTTGATATGGTATCGTCTATAGCATCTGCTGTTTCATCTACTAATTCTGTAACTTCGCGCGTTCCTGCAGTAGCAGTTTTTACAGCAGTTTTACCAGTTTTACCGGTTATTTTAGCAAATAAAGAAACAATAGGTTCCGTTATGAAGGCTATTTCATCGGTAATATATCCTAAATTAGTAAATATATTAAATCCAAATATGGCTAGTATGATAATAACTACTCCAATTTTTAAATAAAAAAACTTAGATTTATCTTGTATCGAACCAGAACTTGAATTAAGATTTCCGCTTGATGTTATTACATCATCCATAATATATATTATATATATATAATATAATATGAAACCAACATGTTTGGATGGATATGAATTAAATGAAAAAATATGTATATGTGAGAAAAAAACATCTCCTAAGAAGCAAACACTTAAAAATAAAACAAATAAAAAAAAATGTACATTGCGTAATCCACCAGCAGATGAAGATGGATATTGCAATGAAAAACAGCCATACTATTTAGATGGTTGTTGTTATAGTGGAGAAAAAGACACAAAAGGAAATGTTAGAGAATTTAAAGTTAGAGGTACTACATTGAGTAAAAAAACACCAAAAGTAAAAAAAACCAAAAAATCAACTAAATTAATTATTAAGAATAAAACACCTGTAAAAGATTTAATTTTGAGCAATGAAGTTAAAAAAGATATCAACAATAGCAATAGAACTATAGTTAAATCATTTAGTCCAGAAGTAAATAAATTAATAAAGAGTATTAATGAAGATAAAACCAAATACTCTGTCATGAAAAACTATTTTACTCCAAAAATTAAAGAGCTAAATGAAAGTAAAAAAGGAACGGGTCCATCAGATGATGTTCGATATGACATGATGGATGATGAGTTTTTAAAATTACTAGAAGATCCATTTGTAATAGATAAAAATGGCAAAAAACATAAATATACCTCCAAAAAAGCGGTTGAATTATTAGTAAATAATTTAAATAAAAAAGTAAATTGTGATCAAGTTATAGCACCTATTCAATGGCATTCAAATTGTTGGTTTAATTCAGGATTTATGATATATTTTATAAGTGATAAAGGTCGTAAATTTAACAGATATCTAAGAGAAGCTATGATTACAGGAAGTATAGTTAAAACCTACAACAAAGATGTTCCTCTTAAATCAGGTGAAAGATTAGATAGTAATAAAGGTATTATTAGAAAAACTATTAAACCATTAAATCTTAGAAAAGTTTTCTTTATTTTTAATTTATGTATTGAAGCCAGTTTGTCGGGGAATCAAATGGCTTATTTTATGGATACTAACTTTATAGTAAGAAACCTATACGATATACTAAATAAAAAAAATGTCGATATTGTTAAAACCAATAAACCCTCAAATCCAGAAACTTTTTATGAAAGTATTAAAAAATATTTGTTTGATATGAAAACCTCGTACCAAACCTCGTACATAGGCAGCTCGCCAAATGATATACCTGTTCATGAAATGCATTTTTATATTAGCGATAATTATGACCTTGATTATTTAGCTGAAATAATAAATACAAGAATTAGAGCTAATGCACACAATAGCGCACCAGATATGATCGGACTTGCTATAGGCGACAATAACGATGGGACGGCAGGACCTTCTGGTAGTATTAATAAAAAAAAAACTACATTTCAGATCTCTTATAATGATAAAAAAATAACATATGCATTAGACTCTGTATTAATACGAGATACTAGTACAAGACATTTTTGCTGTTTAATTACATGTAATGGTAATGATATGGGTTTTGATGGAGAAAGTTTTCATAGGGTATCTCCATTCAAATGGAAAAATCTTATTAATAAAGACAAAGATTGGCGGTTTGAAGGTAGTAATGTAGATTGGAATTTTAGAAATGGATATCAAAAATTATATTATTATAGAGTATAATGATTTTGATATATGTATTAGCAGTATTAGTATTATTAGATTTATTTTATATTTATAATACTAAAACTTATTATTTAAAAATGATTAATAATATACAAAAAAAGGAAGCTAATATTAGGAAAAGTAGTTTTGTTTTAATTTATATAATATTAGCCTTTGTATTGTATTTTTTTATAATTAAAGTTAAAAAAAGTAAAGAGGATGCATTTATTTTAGGTAGCACTATTTATGCAATATATGGTTTAACTAACTATTCAATTTTTGAGAAGTGGGATACGTCATTGATGTTATTAGATATATTTTGGGGAGGAATATTATATTATTCAACAACATATATAATATATCGGTTAATAGAAATTAAAAAAATTTAATCTATTATTATGGAAATAGATGATGTAAGAACACAACCAGAATTTAGAACTGAAACATTTTCAGGATATAAAAAATGTGATGTCAAGAAAGAATTATTAGAAAATTTATGTAAAAATAAAATAGAGAATTGTTGTCATTGGACTGCGGAGCTTATATGTAGCGGTCATTTTATGGATTTATGGGAAATAATATTGTTATATTTTAGTAAATATATACATTCTGGAAATCCAAAATTAGCGATTTATATTGAAATGAGATATACAAATTTTAAAGATATATTAAACAGTGGTTATTTAGGAAGAGAACTAAATATGAGAAACAATGAGAAAATAAGAAAATTATTTTGCGAAATAATATGTAATCTTTGTTTGTCTACTAAAAAACATAGTTTTGAAAAAATAAAAATTAAAAAAGAAGACTTTGACATGACTATGTTTTCAGAGAAGTTAAAAGCCCCAAATGTACTTTACATTAAAGATATTTTTACAGAAAATGATCCAAAAGAGATATATATAGCCTTAAATGAATTAGCTTATAATATAACTATTAAAAATGCTGTACAATGTTGTTTTTGGATAGAATGGATATTAGAATTTGAAAATATATGTAATAAAAAAAAAGAAAAATGCCAATGTTCCTATAGAACATTTATGAATATTGATAATAAATATCAAAATGATATAGTATGGATTATTTGGCAATTAATTTTTACTAATATTAACAACATACAATTAGATAAAATAATGAAATCCTTACTAAACCTATTTTGTATTAGATATTCATATTCAATTAAAAGAAAGAGAATATATATATTGTATTATGCTATAACATTATGTTGTGAAAATATTAACTATGACATTCCTTTATTTAGAGACAAAGATATTATTGAGAATGTTTGTGGTAATATTAATATTATTTATAAAGATATAAAGAAAAATGAGGTATCACCAAATACAGATTATTTATTTGATAAAGTAGGTAAATCTAACACTGAAAAAACAATAGAAAGATTAGAGAAAATGAAAGAACTAGATACATTTACCTAGTATACTTACTTTTACCAATTTTGACAAATGAATCTATTAAAAATATAATGAATATTCCTAAAAAACAGTACAATATTAATTCTTCTGTAATGTTTTTAGTTTTTTCATCTTTTTGTTCTTCAAGTAAATTTATCATATAATTTATTTTTTTAGATAATAGTTCATTATTTGTATCATTATATTGTGTAAAGGGATGTGTTACATTATTACTATATTGTCTTTTAACTTCTTTATTTGAGTATTCTATATTAGTATCATTACTTATATCGGTATAAGAAGGTGGAGCATTATTACTAATTTCAGGTTTTGGCGGAGGATTGAAATCTGCAATATCTGATTCTGAATCTGAATCCGAATCAGAATTTTTATTCAATAATTTCTTAAACTTATTTTTATCTATTTTTTTAACATTATTTTTAATAGTTTTTGCTCTATTATTTAAATTCTTTTTGGAATCTAAAGGCCAATCAGAATAAGATAATTGATTAGTCATCTATTATAAAAAATAGATATAATATTTTATCATAGATACTGAAAAATAATATATTTATATATAAATGGAAATTAACAAAAATATTGTTATGTTAATATTGTTAGTTGGATTTATGCTATTAGAACCTTTACCAAATGATCTTGTCTATAATACTATTTTAGGTAGAGTTACAATATTATCAATGGTTGTATTTTTTTCAATTAACCATACTATTTTAGGGCTGTTAGCTACTATAATTTTACTAGCATCTTTACAAATATCTGCTAAAAAACAAGGATTTAAAGATAAACTTGTTTCAAAAGATTTAATTATATCTGGTAATGATAGAACATCAATTGAAGAATTAATTAGATCTAAAAATATTTGTAATATACATTATCAAAAAAATAATTATAATGTTACTCCATTTAATTCTTAATATAGATTAATTTTTTCTAATCTAATTTTAATGAAGTATTCTAAATTAGTTAAAAAAAAAATAGAATCACTAAATAGTAGTAAATTTATTGCAGGATTAGCTTTATTAACTTTAAATATTGGTTCAAAGTATATATCTTTAGGCTTTAGTGAAAATCAAGAAACATATTTAAGACATGGATTAGCTAGACAAATGTTAATATTTTCAATCGCATGGGTAGGTTCTAAAGATTTAATAGTATCTATCTTTTTAACTGCTGCGTTTACTATTTTAGCTGGGTATTTATTTAATGAAAATAGTAAATTTTGCTTATTACCTAATAGATGGAAACATTTACATGATAGTTTAGATATTAATAATGATGGTATTATTAGTGATAAGGAATTAGAAGAAGCTATTAACACCTTAAATAAAATAAAAGAACAAAAAAATAACATTGAAAAATACTATTATTACTAACAAATAATATAGTTATAATATAATAATGGCCGAAAATATAAGTAATAATAGTAAAGATAATAATGATGAGATTATGATGTATGAAAATAATCAAAGAAATTATTTTAATAATCAATATTTTAAACGTAAAAGAAACAAGTCACAAGGCGAACATTTACAATATTTAAAAATCAAATTATATAGAGATGGTAAATTTACAACAGATTTTACTCCTAGATTAATTAATTCCAGATATAATGATGAAATTATATTTCCATCAGATTTTAAACTTGATAGAGAAGAAATAAATAAAATAATATATAATAAAAAAATACTTGATAAAGATGATATTGATGATTTATCAAATGACATTAATTTAGTAGCTACATTAGATAAAAATAAAATAAATAAATTAAGATTTTCTAATTCTAAAGAAAATGAAAATATTCAAGAAAATATTAAAAAAAATATTCAATATTTAATAAACGCTATTTTCCAACCAAACACTATTTTAAATATTAATGGTTTAGATCTTCAGATTATGAGTGCTAAAATAATTGATAGAAATAATGATATTCATAATACAATAATTGCTAAGATTGAAGATAGAAAAATTTTAAGTGACTATAAAAAATATAATCAAGATTATTATATAAAATATCTTGATGGTGATTCTAGCATTCATAGCAAACTTCAAAATATGGAAAAAGATAATAATTATTTAAATAATAGTGCTAACTATATTTTTAGAAAAGATCAAGAAGCTGGAGAAAAAAAACTAACTGAAGAAAAAGAAGGATTATTGTCAATAGGTGGATATAATTTTTTTATTGCTATAGATATTAAAATATCAACAGATAAGGTTCTTAAAAAAAGTAAGTTTAAAGGAATAATATCTCCTTTTGCTTCATGCAAAACTAAAAGAGCTGCATTAAGTGAAATATTAGATTATAATATTAATTTGTTTGAAACCGAGTATTTAAAAATTGATAAATCACCTACTGCGTTACCACCTAAACCACCTACTGCGTTACCACCTAAACCACCTACTGCGTTACCACCTAAACCACCTAGTTTAGGTAAAGACGTTAAAGGAGGAAGAAGAACTAAAAAAAAAATCAAAAGAATTAGAAAAAAAAGAAAAAAATTATCTAAAAAAAAAATTTTTAAATAAAATGAAAAATAATATATATAAATGAATATTTCTTTTGACATTTCTTTTATAGTGGGAACAATGGCCTTATTTATATTTATTTATAGATTTTTCTTTCTTTTAATACCTATGTTTTCTAAAGGTATAAAAGAAAAGAATAATAAATTAGTTTTTGATTCATTAACTATGTTGGTTTAACATTTTGCAAATATCATTATTATTATATTCTTTAATATTTACATTAAAATTTTGTAAATATTTAACTACAATATTTTTAAGGCCTTCATTTTTGCTTAATAAAAAAATACAATAATTGTGATAGTTTTTATGATTTAATGATGTATTTTGATCCATAGTATTATTATAATTTAACTTTTAATTTTATCTAAATTTTCCGTAACAAAATCTCTAATAAGTTCATTAGGTATTTCACTAAAACTTATAAGTTTTTTATTTAGATTATATCTTTTTTCACATTCAGCGTCTTTAAGTTTTTCTTTTAAATATTCCTCATCCTGCCATAGCTTTTCTGCCATTTTAGGACCACATTTATCAAATACTCCCTTTATGTTATCACTCTTATCTCCCATTAAAATCTTACAAAATAAATATTTTTCTGGATCGCCCTGATATGTTTTGCTTTCTTTTAATTCCTTATATTTTAAAGTGTAGATGTAAAGATTAGGCTTTAAAAGTTGTAAATAATCTGTATCACTAGCTATTATATAAATATTAGCATCTTTATTCATTTCGTTTATACATTTTGAAGTTATAGCTATACTATCGTCTGCTTCTATATTTTTGTTATAAACTATTTTAATTCCGTCTATACTTGGAAACAATTCATCATACGCGAGTTTAAAGAATGGCCCTCCCATAAAGGTATCGTCGTATACACGTGTCGCTTTGTATTGTGCAGAGTAATTAACTCTCCATATATGTTGTCTAGGACAATCCTTTGCTACTATTATTTTTGCACCTTTAATTTTTAACTTCTTGGGTATTTCTTTTATTTTATCAATAAAGGTTGATTTAAATTTTTCAACAAATAATTCATTATCAAAAGGAACATTAAGTTCCTCGTCTTGATGAGACATTTTCCACCAATTTAAAAGTGCATAGTACCTATAGAAACAATAATAACTACCATCTATTAAGATATAATTATCCATTTGCTAATAAAGTAAGTATTAATTTTTTAATATCAATTTATAACTTAAAGTTATAGAAATAATATATAAATATGAAGTATTATATTACCGAAAATAGTATTTATACAGAAGATAAAATATTAGATCTTTATGATAATGCATCACAAGATTTAATAGATACACTTAATTTACCTAATAATAAGCGTATCATTGATTGTATTATACCTTTTTTTGCAAAAAAAGTATAATACTTCTAGTTTATTTAGCGATAACGAAGACTGGAGTGATATTAATAGTGAGTTTTCAGTAATTACTATCGAATATATATCTTTAATTGAAACATAATTTAAATATAAAAGTATATTGAATACTTTTATAATAATATGAGTGTTAACAAACCCATTCAGTTAGGATTATGTTGTTTGAACACAAAACTGCGTGCGCAAAAACCTCCTGTATTTGCATCACGAAAAATGATAGTAAGATGTGTAAATGAAAAGGGTGTTGAACTTCTTAAAAGTTTAATTATTCAAAATTTAAATGATGTTATAACAATGATTAAATGGAATGAAGACAATGGTATAAAAGTGTTTAGATTAAGTAGCGAATTATTTCCACATAAATCTAATCCAAAAGTAGAAGACTATACTTTTGATTTTGCATTAGATTTACTGAAAGAGATAGGTAATTTGTCAAAAAAATTTAATCAACGTTTAACATTTCATCCAGGACAATATAATGTTATAGGAAGTCCTAATGACAAAAGTTTTAAACAAACTATTAGAGATTTAAAGTATCATGCAGATGTTTTAGATTTGATGGGTATGGATCAAAACTCAGTTATGGTTATTCATGGAGGAGGGGTATATGGTAATAAGGTAGAAACATTAAATAGGTGGTGTGAGCAATTTCAACAACTACCAGATAATGTTAGAAAGCGATTGGTTTTAGAGAATTGTGAAAAATGTTTCTCTATTGAGGATTGTTTATATGTTTCTGAGAAAGTAAATATACCAGTAGTGTTTGATACACATCATTTTGAATGTTATAATAAATTGCATCCAGATGAAACACTTAAATATCCCGAAGAATATATTCAAGAAATATTAAAAACATGGGCGCGTAGGGGTATAAAACCAAAATTTCATATAAGCGAACAGGGAACAGGTCGTATAGGTCATCATAGTGATTATATTGAAGAGATTCCCGAATACCTTCTGGAAATACCTAGTAAATATGGAGTAGAAATAGATATTATGATTGAGGCTAAAATGAAAGAACAAGCTATATTTAAACTTTATGAGAAATATCCACTTTTAAATTGTAAGAAGATATTTATCAAAAAAAATAAATGTTAAACTTATATATATATTTTGGTTTAAAAATAAAATAGATATAATTGATACAGAATTTCGTCAATATAGAAGACACATGGTTGATAAACTAAATTCACTAGGTCTAGGTTCTAAATCAGTTAAAAATAAAAATAAAAAGAAAAAAAAGAAAAATGCTACAAAAAGAAGAAGATAAAATATTATTATAAATTAATATGAGTAATAATATTTTGCCAAAATTAAAGAAATCTTTGAATAATAAGAAAAAACATCATTATAAGCTAGATGGAAGCACGCGTTCAAGAAGATTAGCTATTAATGAAGGTATTAATTATGAAAATAAAGAAATGGGTAAATCTATAAAACGAGCAGCAACTGCTAAAAAAGGAAGATTAAATATATTAAGAATATACAGGCGTTATAGAAAGATAGATGAATGCAATACGATAACAAAGGATATGCAATACATAGACAAAAAATATGGGTTGGGAAAGACCAAAAATATATGTGGGAAACAGATAGGTGGTGCTAAAACATACAAAGATTGTTGTAAATCAAGCAACAATACTAAGAAATGTAGGCGAAGCTATGATGATAAGGTTTTTTCTTTGCCAAGAAAGTTTTCTAAAACAAAATGTATAAAAGGTCCAATAAAAGGTTTCACAATGAGAGCTTCTTGTGCTCCATACAATAAGTGTAAAATGAATGGTGGAAAAAAAAGCAAAAAGTTTTTGTTTAATCCAAATAATCCAAAAAAGTCATTTGATGTTTATATAGACAAAGATCCAAGTGATACTATAAATATTAAGTATACTACAATAGATGATGTTAAAGATACAATTAAAAAATTAGAGCATTTGTTTAAAACAAAGCAATATACACATAAAAGAATATGGCAAGTTGGTATGATTATGAAGGTAAGATTAGGTGCAATTTTAAAACATAAAAATACACGTTATAAAAATGCAAAAGATGTTGAAAAAAGATATAAATTAGCTAATAGATACTTTTTATTTTTAAGTAGTAGAAGTAAAAAGAAATCATTTACAGAAAGAGCTAAAATGATTTTTAATTAAGATTTATTTACTTTTATGTTTTCTTTTAGACCTTCTTCCACCCTGATTAATTCGTTGTTTAGGTTTTATACTTCTCGTGGAACTTATTCGATTAATTTCATAAGTAGCAGAAGATTTTCCTGTATCTTATGGGGGTGGGCAAATATATGTGTAAACGCATCTTTGTTTTTTACTTTTGCGTTTGCTACATTTATATTTATACAAACATGTTTTAATTGTTGTCGTAGTTTTACGACGCCGACGACCTCCGGTACGCCTACGCCTATACCTACGTTTTCCAGAAATGTTTTTTCTTGTAAAACGCATATATATATTAATTAGATTTCTTTTTTTTTGTTGGACTACCAGCTTTATTTCTTATTGTTCTTTTAAAAATTGGTTGTGCTAAATCAAACACATGATCTGAAGTTTCAAGGGTGACAGGTTTTTTAGGTTGTGCTGCTATAGCAGTTCGTCTACCACTTGGCGATGATATTGTCTTAAATCTACGACCATCAAGTTCAATAGGTAATCCTTCTTTAAATCTGTACTTGGATTGTCTTTCTTTACCTAACCATTTATCTTTGGCTTCTTCGTAATTTTGACCTTCAGGCGAAGACGGTGGTGTTCGCATTAATTCTGGTGTTAATATAGCTTCATAACGAAAATCCATTTCTTTAAAAATTTTTTCTATTTGACTAAAATTACTTTGTCCTAATTTATCAAGTAATCCTTTAATACCACTTATATTTTGATTTAATTTTAATCTAATTGCATCTGCAGTTTCTTTTTGTATATCATTAATTTCCATAATGAGTTTTTTGAGAGGCTCAAATGATGATTCTTTTGTAAATGCTTTTTCTATTAAATCATTTAATTTCATGTACTCTCTAGTAAATCTAGTAACGTCTACAATATACATTGTGTTTAACTTAAATGACATGGCTATAATTCTTATTAAAAAATCTTCATCATCTCTTTTTTTTTTTTCGGTTTCTAACATAGTTTCTAATTTCTTTATTTCATTATTAAAATTAGTTAATTTAACAAGCAACGCATCTCTTTCTTTCTCAACTCTTCCTAATTCTTTACTTATATATTTTAATTCACTTGGATAGTCTTTTGGACTCATTGGTGGTGTTAATGGTTGGTATAATTGTGACGGATTGCTCCTTGTGTATCTAGAATTTGGGGCAGAAATTAAACTACTAAAATTGGTTTGACTTTCATTTGTTGGAACGACAGCTCTTCTTCTTCTTGCATCAGGAGCTGGTACACCAAAAAAAGCCTTTAATCTCCTAGGTGTTCCACCATATCTTTTCCTATACTTTTTTTTTTTAGTTGAACGCATATATATATATATTACAAGGTATAATTATCTAAATAATCTGGATTTCCTCTATTTTCTAACCATTTTTTCAATGTAACTCTTTCTTTAGCAGTTTTTGTAGTATAAACATCAAAAAAAGTTTTATTATTAAGATATAAGTAAATATTATAAATTAAAAATATAATTAAATTATGTATTAAATAAAGTTTTTTAATAGTAAATCGTTTATTTTCTTTAATAAATTTTTTATAGTTAAAGTAAAAAACTAAAAATTCAAATGAAACTAAAAAAAATATCAACATAATTGTAAAATTTCTAACGAACGAAAGTGTAATTGCAGTAAATATAAATGCTATTAAACTAGAAATTAGTGGATTTATTTCAGTGTAATTATTTATGTATAAAAAAGACCATATCCATATCCATACACAATATATACTAAATAAGCCAAACATATATATATATGAAATTATTTATATTGTTGTATGCATAAACTTTGTTTGTTATCCATATTATCTTTTTTACAGAAAGGACATACTGCTTTTCCAGTCTCATTTTCTTGATAAGCTACATGTTGATCCATACACTTATTACTACAATAAACTGCATGACCACAACCTAATCTAATATTAGCAGGTTCAAAGCAAATGACACATGTAGCTTTTTCATCTTCATCGCTGGTCGTTTCTTCGATATTGCTAAGAAATGTTTCGGTGTCTTTGTGAGAATTAATGGATGAAATAAAATGTATTTTATTATTACATGAAGGATCACCACAACTTATATAAACATTTTCATTTTCATTCCAAGAAAGAATGTTAGGATCATCTTTAGATGTTTTGAATGTTTTCAAGGGATTAGTTTTAGTTAAACGTGTTTCAATTAAAGACCAAGCATCGAATAGATGATAAACTATGCCTTCTGGAGTATTAACTCTAAAAATAAGACAATTTACTCTAGATATGCTAAGATCTTGAGGTTCTCTTTCTTTTATTACTATATCAACAGGATATTGAGGGGAACCTCTGCCAATACTTATCGTATTTTGATTAAATATATAAGTTTTGCCTTCAAAATTAATTATTAATTCTTTATTAATATTTTCATCACTACCAGGTATATGTGGTTTTATAAAATATTCATAAAAATATTCTTTTCTTTGAATTACAGATTTAGTAAAATCATTTAATATACCTATATAACATGACCGCATATTTCTTCCAATGTCTGTAGATAAAGATGTGGATGTATTTTGACTAGATTGATAATTACTAACATTTCCTACTTTGTTGGCGGTTTGAAGAGTTTTAAGAAATAGTAATAAACTATTTTTATCACTAGATGAAAGTTTATCAAATTCTTCAATATAATCAGGTTCGTTAAAATCAAAGTCATTAATATTATCTAAAGTAGATATCCCGATATTATCGTATACAAAATCTACTAATTCTGCCAATCCAAATTTATCTAGTTGTTGTTTCAGACTAAAATCCATTGTTAAGTATAATATTAATTGAACCTATTAAATATATTTCAATTAATAATATAATGAAGTGTAAATGTAAAATTTTAAAAAAAAATAAAGTGGGTGTTATAAAAGAATATGATGTTAGTTATAATTTGGATTGTACCATGTATAATGGTAAATATGTAATTACGTATAAAGACTGGATTAACAAACATAACATCCTTGATTTTGATTTTGATTCAAATAAGAAAACCAGTCTTGGTGAAGTAAATTAATATCAATTCTATCTTTATCATTCTTATTTATACACTTATTAATTATTGTTCTAATTTTTTTATTTTTAATTTTAATAGTTGAAAAAATTAATTCTTCGTTATTAAAATAATTTTTTAAAGATTCTGTATTATAATCATTGAATGGTTTTTCATCTGAAAATAAATAGTATAATATTAGACCTAAACTATATATATCTACTTTAAGAGTATAAGGTTTATTTAAATATACTTCTGGTGCCATATAACGCAATGTTCCGGTTCCACCGGTCATTACATAATTACCGCTAGTATCGATAGTATAATATTTACTTAAACCAAAATCAGTTAATTTAACCATACATTCTTTTGTAATTAATACATTTTCAGGTTTTAGGTCTCTATATATAATGGGTGGTTTGCAATTATGTAAAAAATTTATGACATTTATTAATTGTGATGCAATATGAGATTTTTTAGAAAAAGATAAAGACATAGTAGATTTTTTTAAATATTCATGTAAATTTACACCATCTATTTTTTCCATTAAAATACTTATATCATTATAATAATTATTAAAAGATATCCCCATAAATTGAACCAAATTGGGGTGTCTTAAACTACTCCATACATTGATTTCCTTTAAAAAATCCAAAAAATTATATATTTTAGAAGTTTTAGGTTTTTTAATTGCTATTTTAGAACCACGCCAATTACAATTATAAATATTTGAGAAGGAACCACTAGCAAATTCAGGATAAATTATATTTAATTCACTCTCATCAATTAACCAATGACCATTTTCTGCATTTTTTTTTGTATTGGTAATTAGTTCTATAATTTCATTTTTATTTAAGTTATCTAGTTTGCTAAAACTAGGATTTTTATTTAATGATAGAAATATTTCTTCATTATTTGAATCTGGTTCTTCAACAGATAACATATAATATATTATGTTATCTATCTATTTATGTTGTTTACAATGATAAACTTACAGTGTTTTTATCTGATTTTTTTTTACGTTGGCTTTTAGGTGCCGAACTACTTTTGATACTGTTGTTCATTTCTTTTAACTCAGACAAACTTACTGTACTACCTTCTTCTTGATTAGGATTTTTAATATTAACTTTTTTAGTTTTAATACCACCTAAAATGTCTGATATGTCTGATGGTCCTTTCATTTCTTGACGCATACCTTGTAAATCGTTTTTCATAGAACGCTCCGCTGGTTCAGGTCTTACATTGGCGGGTCTATCATTTGTACTACTACTGCTAGAATTCTGAGTAAATGGATTAACTTTTGGAGGGTTTTTGTCCTCCATAACATCATTCATAAAATTAGAAAACCCTGGTTTATCCTCATTCATGGAATTAACGGCTGCTTGAGTAAATTGTTGCATTAATTCAGGATTTTGCCTCATTATATCATCCATACCAGGCATTGCTGATTTAAACATAGTATTGCTCATATGCAACATCATAGCACCACCGCCTAGTTGAAATAATAGTTTAATTTCAGGAGCCATTTTAGCTTTAGATTTATATTTTTCGTGCAGTTCTCCAAATATTTCATCATAATCCTCTATACCTTCATTAATTTGTTCTGCCCAACCATCTAATTTAAGATCAAACGGATCAAATTTATTGTTAAGAAATTCTAAACCAGTTATGCATGCCATCAACATTTTACCTTGAAATTTAATGCTATTAGCTTTTTGTTTTTCATTTATAATATTCTCATATTCTCCCTGCATTTCTGCTAATGGAGATTCCATAGTATATTTTTTAGTTAGTTGTACACCTTTATTTTCTAAGTCTTCTAATTTTCTTAAATATTTAAATTTTTCTCTAAGCAATTCTTCTTTGCTTAATTCGGGTTGTTTATTAACATTATTAGGTGTATTTATAGGTATATCATTAAATTTTCCATAACCATCCCATGTCTTTTTATCTTGTTCAATGTTGGTAGTAGATTTACCAACACTATCAAAATTATTACTATCGATATTAAAGGTTACATTTCCAGGATCAGGTTCAGGATTATTAAATACATCATTTTTACTAAATTTATTATCATCCAATATTGATTCTGATAAATTATTTAACTCGTCTTCTAATTCATTTAATTCACTAATGTTAACATCTGCATTTTTTTCTTCATTAGACTTAGATAATTTTTTATCATTCATTAACAATTCTGCTGCTGGACCTAAATTTGAACTTGGTAGATTGTCTAAATCTATTTTAATATTTTCGTCATCATTAAGTTGAATATCTATAACTTCAGGTGTATAGCTCATTATGAATTATTAATAACATTTAATTTTAAGTTATACGCATTTATTTTTAATAAAATAAACTACTTGTAACAATGTATCTGCCATATCATCTTTTTTTTTATTATTGTTAAAATTATCTATCCAAATTTTATTATTACTTTCTAGTAAACTTTTAACTATTTCTATAGCAAATTTTTTTCTTTCATTATATGTTTTTACTTCATTATTTTTATCATATTCTTTAAGTTTATTTATAGAGCTAATATAGTGTATATCACATATATTTCTATCAATAAAATACTGAGTAATCATGGCTTGCAACGCCTTCATTCTATTAGCTAATGGACTTATTTGGTTTTCAATAACCACTTTATCTATTTTGTAATCTTTAAAAACTTTATCATATTCTTCTTTAATTTTAATTCCAAGTTTAATTAGTGATATATCAGAGATATTAGATGTATCTAACATTTGTAAACATTTTGTATCTAAAAATTCTTTAATATTATTAGTTAAAACAGACTTATTTATTTTTTCATTTTGTATATCTATATTTTCATATAAATTATATTTAAATATAATTTCGTTAAGTTCTTTAATCGTTAAGCTTTTATATTTAAGAATATTTTTATCGGGTATTATAAGATTTGTCGTCTTAGCATGTTTATTACAATAATTACAATTATTTTTATCAGAAAATTTGGCTATATCTTTGCAATAAGGTTTATGACATTTAGGTAATAATCCTTCACTAAGGTTTATAGTATCCCATAATAAAATTTCATATTCATTATTATCATTTAATTTAATTAAACAATGAGCTAAGTTTTTAATACCAACATCAATAGATAAAATATGCATTTTTATATTTTATCTATATATAACTATTTATATACGTTAAGCGAATTAACAGTTATAAAAGGAGTGCTATTTCTACTATTTAATTTTTCTCTTGATAAATAAATATTTTTAAGATCACTATTAGAGTATCCATAAGGTACAGACTTTATGTTTGAAGGGGTAAATAAGAATGGTGTATTATTCATATTATTATTAATGTATGGTGTATTGTAATTACAACAAGTCTTAAGTGCTGACTTCATATTTTGTTTCATAATATTCTCAGAATTTCTCATTAAATAGTCGTGATATTCCCAATTATTGGTTATGTTATTTTTTTTTTTTATAGTTTCATTTATAACAGAACCTAGTCTCCAATCAGTAAATTGTCTACTATCATCCATTAATGGAGGAAAATCGAAATGTATATTATTTGAATCAGAATAACAAGTAGCCCAACTCATATATATTTAAATGTGAGAAAACAATTATTCATTATTTAAAAAATTTAATAATTCTTCTTTTGTTTTTCCAGATACTTTCCCTCCTTTTTCACTTACTAATTTTTTTAATTCTTTAACATTCATTGAATTGTAATCTTTTTCTTTTTCATCTTGTGTCTCTGTATTTTTATTTTCCACAAAAATACCTGGTTCAGGCGTGTTCTTAAAATTTTCTGCATGATTTTGAGCGGTAAGATTATCATCAATCGAATCATATCCTGTGAAAGAAATTCCTAAAACTGCATCATTGTCTTCTACATTACTTTGTAAAAGATTTACTTCGTCTATCGTTTCTTCTTTACTGATAATATTAGTAGATGGTATTACTGATTCAATGATCTTGATGTTGTCATTGTCTTCAACACCTTCATCATCTTGATCATCATCATCATCATCATCATCATCATCATCATCATCATCATCGTCGTCGTCATCATCAGATACTAAGACAGGTTCA
>MDSZ01053082.1_pt1 | contig 17078 bp, 16 predicted proteins | sample 811201 | NCBI WGS metagenome assembly MDSZ01 (sample SAMN05326647, study PRJNA326480) | marine metagenome | isolation source: seawater | place: Indian Ocean: North | collected 2010
AACCAGCTGCAGGTGACGCTGGCGGCTCGTTAGGTGCAGCTCTTGCTTTTTGGCACATCGAAAAGAATAATCCAAGAATAGTTTGTAAAGATGACAGTATGCAGGGATCTTATTTGGGCCCAGAATATAATCAAGCTCAAATTGAAAATGAGCTAAATGAGATTGGTGCAAATTATAAAATATACAATGAAAATGATTTAATAAACAAAACAGCAGAAGATATTTCAAATGGACAGGCAATTGGCTGGTTTCAGGGAAGAATGGAATTTGGTCCACGAGCTTTAGGTGGTAGATCCATATTAGGTGATCCAAGATCTAAGGTTATGCAAAAAAATTTAAACTTAAAGGTAAAATATCGTGAAAGTTTTAGACCTTTTGCTCCATCAATTCTTAAAGAAGATCTCAATAGTTGGTTTGATATTAATTCTGAAAGTCCATATATGTTAATAGTCGCAAATGTTTTGAAAGAAAAGTGTATTGAAATGACAGGGGAGCAAAAAAGATTATTTGGAATAGATAAACTTAATGTAGTCAGATCATCAATTCCTGCTGTTACTCATGTAGATTATTCAGCGAGAATTCAATCGGTAAATAAAAAAACAAACTTAAAATACTTTAAATTAATTTCAAAATTTAAAGAAAAGACAGGATGCCCAATTATTGTCAATACATCTTTTAATGTAAGAGGAGAACCAATGGTAAACTCTCCATCGGATGCATTTAATTGTTTTATGGGTACAGAATTAGATAAATTAGTTATTGGAAATTGCTATTTAGAGAAAGAAAAACAAGATAAAAGATTAAAAAAAGATTATTCTAAGGAATTTGAATTAGATTAGAAAAAAATTACCTTATTAAAACGTCGCCAGATACATATGTTTCAAAGGACTCACTTTTCGCAAGCAATTTCTTATCAATCAAATTTTCATTAATCAGGTTCTTAATATACATATAAGAATCAAAAGTTTTATGTTTAAACTTAAAATTTTTATTTATTTCATGAATTAATGTTTTATTAGAAGTTACAAATTTAACTTCGTTAATTTTTTTATCATTACAATAATTTATAAATTTTTTAATTAAATATATATTTTTATCAGAAACTAAGCTTACTAGGTCCAAAATCATTGCTTTATTATTATAGATTTGAGCAACTAACATTGAAAAAATTTGGTTATCTTTTTTAAAAACAAAATACTTTTTTTCTCCAATAGGATAATTGTCAATTCTCCACTTATAAAATTCTTCTGATCGTTCCAATGTAAAATAGAATTTATTATTAAATTTTTTTAAAAATAGATTGATTGTTTTAGGGCATTTATCATAAATTTTAATGTTATGGTCCTGACTTATTTTATATTTATGAATTTTAAAAATAAATTCTTTATTTGGAATCTCAAAAAAATTTGGACTGTTTTTACATCCTGGAGCAACTGACTTTGAAGGTCTCCAATGATAAAATGCCTTGCACATTTTGGATACAAGAAGATATAGCTTTACATTCTCATTAGTGCTCAGAGAATTTATTTTTCTCCATCCACTATGTTCAACTATTTTAATAACTTTATTATTTATATAGTAGTTTTTATATAAATGATAACTTACGGAATTTAGAACACCGTCTCTGCTTAATGCGTAAGCATAAGGTAATTCTGACCTAAAAGGATTATTGACATATATATTCTCAATAAAACTTTTATTAGAACTATAATATCTATATGGACGGATTATGTTCTCATAAGCTAAAATTTTTTGTATAGGAGGATTTTCAACTATTCTAAAATCAAAATTTTTTTTATCATAATTATTTACTAACTCTTTAGTCTCAATAGAAATTAATTTTGTATTTTTAATTGATGCAATTATAGTTTTTAAAAACAATAAAAAATTGTCAGGTGCATTAAATCTAAATAAATGTTGTATGTGATAATTATTTGGCCTGTTGTAGATTATTCCTTGAGATCCGGCCCATAAAATCTGCTTGTAGCCCAATTTTTTTGCTGCCTCAGTAACCATAATTGCTAGATGTTGGCTATATGCTCCAAAGGGAATGGCAAAAGCAAATATATTGTTATTTAACTTACTTTCTAATATATCTTTTGATGATTTAAGTTCGTTATAAATTTCCTCGGAATTTAAAAAAAAAAAATTATAATGGTTCTTACCGTGGCTAGCTATGATGTTTTTTTCTGATATTAATTTTATATCATTCCAATCTAAATAATTTTTTTTTTTTACTTTTTCCATAAAACTTAAGGATAAATCTTTAAAAACTCTTTCTAAAAATATTTTTTCAAATTTTTTTTGATCAATCATGTATGATTTATAAAGTTTTTTTAAACCATTTTGTTTGAGGTAATTATATTCACGCTCATTTAAATATTTTTGTAAATTTTGTTCAATTTCATTCTGCTTTACTTTATTAATAGCGAATCTAAATTTGTCACTAATATTGTAACCTTCCTCTGTAAATTTTATGTTCGGGCATATCACAAAGGGTATTTTTTTTTTTTCTAGCCAATTAAATGCTTGTTTGGATATTGAGGGAACATCATCAAATGAAATAAAAAAGTTAATTTTAGATTTTATGTTTCCTTTTTGCAAATCATCTAAACTGACTATTTTGAAAAAAAAATTGATAATATTAATTTGCAATTTAAAAAGGCTATATTTTACTGTATGTAGTCCACTAAAAGGGTCATTTAAAGTTTTATCACCTACTCTATGATAATTTAAACCTAAAATAATTTTATGTTTAAATATAAAATTCAAAAATTTTTTAATAAATATCATTTAAAATCTTAACAAATTATTTTTTTTTTATTTTTTGTTGAATTATTTTATTAATATTTTTTAAGTTTATTAATTTAGATATCTCGCTAGCATCAAATTGAATATTAAATTCATCTTCACATGTACTTATTATATCTAAATGAGCAACAGAGTCCCACTGTGAAACTTTATTCATTTCAAAATTATCATCAATTTTATTTAATGGAATTTTAAGAATTCTCGACAATATCTTAAATATTTTATCACTTACTTCTGAGGTATTTTTCATAATAATTTCTTAGTTTTCTATATAAAATTTTTTTGGTTGGTCCTTTAGGTATTTCTCGAATTTTTTTAAGTTTTGAAATGATATAAATTTCTTTTGGTAATTTAAAACTTCCCAAATGATTGGTTAATTTTGAGTAAAAATGGTCTGTTGACGCCTTTCTATTTTTGGTTTTTATAAAAGCACAAATGTTTTGGCCTAAATATTTATCGGGTATACCAATTACGGCACACTCTTGGACATCTTTATTTTTATATAGTGCATTTTCAATTTCTCTTGGATAAATATTTTCGCCACCCTTTATAATCATAGAGTCTTTTCGCCCTGAAAAATAAAAATTTCCTTTATTGTCAACTTTTCCATAATCGCCACTTCTAAACCATCCTTTAAAAAACGATTTTTTATTTTGTTTTTTTAAATTATGATAATATTTTGCAACATTATAACCTCTAATACAAATCTCTCCCTCTCTTCCATTTTTCATTTTAGTAAAATTATTCGGATTGAATATAGCCATATCATTTACTTGAAGTGCCTTTCCTATAGATCCAATAACTCTTTTGGATTTTGGATAACGATTTAGACATGCATATGCAGTTGTCTCTGTTAAGCCATAACCTTCAAATACATTTACTTTGAATCTTTTTTCAAAGTTTTTTCTAACCTCGTTATTCAAAATTTGGCCCCCACATATAATTCCTTTTAAAGAAGAGTTTATTTTTTCTTTTTTTATACTTAACAATATAGATAAAATCGAGGCCATTATACTAGTCCAGGTAACATTAAATTTACAGACATAACTCCAAAAATTATAAAGATTAGTTTTGCCTGTACTAATGACCGTTGAACCTCCTGCATATAGAGGTGCAAAAAAAGTTATAATTTGTCCGTTATTATGAAACATGGGCAATATACAAAGTGTTCTTGTGTTATCATTAAATTTGAAATTACTCGAAATTGCAAAAGCGTCAGCAATTATGTTACCATGGGTTAAAACTACACCTTTAGGATTACCTGTTGTTCCGGAAGTATAAATAATTATTGCTTCATCAGAAATATTTACTTTTTCTATTTTTTTTTTTGAATAAGTCGAAAAATTAAATTTTTTTAGATTAAAAAATTTTTCATAGGAGATATATTTTCGATTTTTTTTTTTAATTTTAAATGCAATTTTTTTTGAATATATGCATATTTTAGAATAACTATTTTTTACAATGAAGTTTATTTCATCGTATGATAAATCTGGATTAATAGGGATTACTATCACACCCAAGCTCAATGCAGCAAAATAAGTTTTTAAAAATTGAGAATCATTATAAAAAATAATGGAAATTTTATCTTTTTTTTTTATTTTATTTTTTAATAAAATGTATGAAATTTTTTTATACTCATTATAAAACTCATCATAAGTGAACTCTAAGTTTTCTTCAGGAAAAAATAGAAATTTTTTATTTTTTCTTTTACCCAGCTTAGATAAAAATAAATTTTCAGCAGATGTAAACTTGTGTGTAAAATGTTTAGAACATTTTTGATGCAATAATCCTATATTATGTGTTCCAAGTTTATCCATATTGTGTAAAAGTAACTCATGTTGAAATTTACAAAAATTATATTAATCAATTTTTTAATAGTTTTTTTATTATTAGAAATTTTATCTTTTTTTCTAATAAAAGTAAATATTCTACCGAACGGTGTAACTCCTAATTTAATATTTTATGCAGATGAAAAATTATCTTATTGGCACCCAAAAAATTCAACTTTTAACATAGCAACAAAGTGTTGGTCATCCAAAGTTAGATTCAACAACTACGGATTAAAAAGTGACAATAATTTAAAAATAGAAAAAACAAAAAAAAGAATTGCAATCTTGGGAGACTCCATGACTGAAAATGCTCAATTAAGTAACGATAAAGATTTTACAGCAAAATTACAAAAACTACTACCAGATTTTGAAATATTAAATTTTTCAGTCTCCTCAACTGGACTAGCTGACCATATAAGAATTTATAATAGGCTAATAGACAAGTTCAATATAGACTACTTGTTTTATTACGTAACTTTAAACGATTTTTCAGATAACCATATTTCAAAGAAGCGTGATAATAGAATTACATATGCAGTTTCTAATGAAAAACCATTTGAAATTGATAAAGATAAAAGCGAATTTTTTAAATCTTATAATTCAAGCTGGAATAAATTTAAAAGAGAAAAACTTATTTTTTTAAAAAACAATTTAAAAATATTTATACTTTATTATGAAATAAAATTAGCATTGATTTATAGAGGAGATAATAACAAACTAAAGATTAAAAAAAAAATAAAAAATAATTTAATTAATGAAAAAGCAATAGTCTATAAATATTTAGTTAATAAAGCTAACGTGGAGATATTTCAAAAAGTTCCAACGCTGATTTTTTTGAACTCAGACAATATTAATTTTATAGAAGAAACGGATGAAATAAAAAGAATTAAGAAAATTTTAGAACCATTTAATTTTTATGATCCTAGGGCAGAATTTATTAAAATTCTTAAACAAAAAAAAATGCTTAAAAAACCGTATCTAGGTTATCCCTGTGATTTTCATTATTCTGAATTAGGTGCAAATTTATTGGCCAATTATACTTTTAAAATTTTTGAAGAGTTTTTAAAAAGATGATTTTTTATATCGGTAAAATTATTTTATCGTTTTTAATTTTATTTAAAATTTTTTTGATTTTGTCATGTTTAGTTAAAATCACGTAAATGTTAAATTTTTTTAGTCGCCCCTTATTTATTAGCAGTCCATTTTTTTTTGCTGTATTAATATCAATTAAAGGGTCAAATCCTTCTATATGTTTATTTTTTAACATTTTAAATATCTTGAATGCTAAAGAATTTCTAAGGTCTGCAACATTTTTTTTGTAAGTAAGACCACAAATTAGCACTTTCTTTTTTTTTTTCAGTTTTATCTGCTTTAATTTAGATTTTATTATGTCTTTAACAACAAATGCCATCTGATCATTTATGTATCTTCCAGCTAAGGTGATTTTGGTATTAAATTTTTTTTTTTTACAAATATATGCAAAATAATAAGGATCTACAGGTAAACAATGCCCACCCACTAATCCTGGATGAAATCTCAAAAAATTCCATTTTGATGATGCTAATTTAATAACGTTAGAAAAATTTATTTTTAAATTGTTGCAAGCAAGATATATTTCATTTATTAAACCAATATTAACGTCTCTTTGAATATTTTCTATTACTTTAGCTGTCTCTGCCTCCTTAATGTTTTTAGTAAAAATAATTTTTTTTCCTAAAAGAGAATATAATTTTAAAATATTAGTTTTGTTAAAATTATATGGGTAAGCTAGAATTTTATTAATTTTATTTAAGTTATGAGCATTGTCTCCTGGATTTACTCTCTCTGGACTGTAACCAACAAAAAAATCATTGCCATTTTTTAATTTACTTTTTCTTTCTATAAGAGGTATACAAATATTCTCTGTAACCCCTGGATAAACAGTTGACTCAAAAATAATAACATCTTTTTTTTTTAAAATTTTCGAAATATTATTACATACATTTTTTAAATGAGATAAATCTGGCTTTTTATTATTTAGTATCGGTGTCGGAACAGTTATAATAAAGATATTATTTGAACTTATATTTTTAATATTGCTTTGAAAGTTAATATCTTTTTTAATTTGGTTTTTTGAAAATTCACCGAAAATATCAATTCCTCTTTTTAATTCTAATATTCTTTTTTTGCTTATATCATACCCAGACGTATTATATTTTTTTGATAAGTTTAATAAAATGGGCAACCCTACGTATCCTAATCCTATAATACACGGCTTTAATTTATGTGATTTATTTCTTAACATGCTTTAATTTAATTGGTGTGGCAAACTTAATATTGTTTTTTGCTTTTTTTTTTAAAATTTCATTGTAATAGCTTGGTTCTAGGCCATAACCAGGTCTTATTACTCTGATGTTCTCTCTAGAAAAATTTTCGTTTTTTTTTATGTCTTTAACTGCATAAATAGATCTTCTAAATTGTAGACTCAATTTTTCTTCTTTTTGAGCTCCATAAATAATTTTACCCTTGCTTAAATAAGCATCATTTAATTCTTTCTTGAAATTTTTTATGTCTTTTACTGGCAATGAAAATTTTGAGTCTAAGCCTAAATTATTGTTTAAACAAATATGTTTTTCGATAAATGACGCTCCTTGATGTATTGCTCCTATAGCAGCGTTAAAACCTATTGAATGATCTGAATAACCAATCTCACATCTAAATTTTTTTCTCATATCAGAAATTGTTTTTAAATTTAAAATGTTTTTATCAGCTGGGTATGAGCTTGTGCATTTTAATAAAGCGTAATTTTTACAATTTATTTTTTTTAAAAATTTAATTAAATTATTTATCTCCTTTAGATTTGTCAAACCTGTGGAAATTAACAATGGTTTTTTTGTTTTAGCCACTTTTTCTATTAAAGGAAAATGTAAACATTCAAAAGAAGCAATCTTGTAAGCTGGAACATTTAGTTTTTCTAAAAACTCAATATCATTTTCATCGAAAATTGAGGTGAAACAATATGTTTTATATTTTTTTGCGATTTCGAAAAGTTTTTTGTGCCATTCTTTTGGTGTGGTACCAGATTTATAAAGATGATATAAATTTTTTTTTTTCCAAATACTTTTTTCGTTATTTATAAAGAAATCTTTTTTTGTAGAATTAATTGTCATTGAATCTGCATCATAAGTTTGAAGTTTTATTAAATCAGATCCATTCTCAGCAGCAGATTTTACTAACTTTATTGCGTTACTTAATTTGCCAGCATGATTAGCGGATATCTCTGCTATAAGTTTAGGTTTACTGTTTAAATCAATTTCTATTTTTTTTATTTTTAACACTTTAAATTTCTATAAATCGTAAGTATATCTATCAAGATTTTTTTCTAAATATTTTATTTCATCATTAGACAATTCTTTTTTAAAAATAGAACAATTATTTTCACACCTATTAAAATTAAAATTTGATTTTTTATAATCATAATTTTTGACATTGATATGACTTAATATTTTATTAATCGATGTATCTCTATTTAGTACAAATTCCTCAAAATTAATAAATAAAATATTTTCATTTTTTCTATCTTCTGGATTAATTCTTTGCATTAAAGCTTCGTACCATTTACAAAAAATTTGTATATCATAGCCAGGAAATTGATATCCTTTTCTCTTAACTTCTGTAAAAATATCTCTTGGGTCTCTTAATACACAAATATTTTTACAATTATTATAGTATTTTGTTGTTTTTATTGGATTAAATATAGTTCCGCCTTGATTTAATAATATATCTTTATTTTCTAAATTTTTATCATAAAATATTTTTTTCACTAATTTTTCAACTGACTCATTAAACTTTTCAATATCACTTATTAAATATAATTTACTGAAATTAGATTTTTCTTTAAAAATTTTATCGATTTTATAAGTCAAATTTATTCTCAATTTATTTAGTTTAGTGGTATTAAATTTAAAATATTGATTAAAACCTGAGTAACTTAAATTATAAACCTCATCTATAAATTCTAAAAAAGCTGATTCAAAATATTTAGTTTCATCGTCAAGGCCTTTTCCAAAAGAAATTCCTGTTTCTTTGGAAGTGTAATAACTTAAAAGTTTTTTTGTTTTATAATAAATTTCAGTAGAGTTATTTATTGAGAAATTATTTATCCTATTTTCTATGTCGACTAGACCACCTGGATCATAACTCAGTGAAAATTCTTTTTGAGGAAACGGGTCGAAAAAAATATTGCTTGATGACAGAAAATCATAAATAGCTCCCGACCCACTCATTCCCGATCCATTAATACTTACAAATTTTGGCAACATAATTATTTAAGATAATTTCCTTTTTAGTATAATAAATTTTTTTTTTGCTTCATTCCAATCTTTAATATTATTAATATCTTGAACGTAAATTTCTTTCATTAAAAATATATAACTTTTTTTTGATATAATATTATTACTACAAAGCCAATTTTTATTACTTGACCAATAAAATTGACCAGCATCAAATGCATATTCATTATTTAATTTGTTAAGATATATTTTTTTTTTTTGAAATTTTTTTATTCTATAAATTGAGTTATATTTAACATCAATTTTAATATTTTTTATAAAAGCAGGAAAACAAAAAGTTTGTTTTTTCTTTGAAATATTAAAACATTTTTTTATAACATTATTTTGTAAAAGAGGTGCAGCGGGATATAAACAACAAATAAATTTATATTTCTTGTATATTTTACTTCTTAAAATACTTTTAATAACTGTTATAGTTTTAACATTATTCCCAGAAAGCTTGGCTGGACGATCATGTATCATGACATCACTATATGATGATAGTATCAAGTTTTTAATTTTTTTACAATTCGTTGAAACTATTATTTTATCAAATAATTTTGTTTTTTTTGCTTCATCTAAAGTATAATAAATTACTGGTTTTCCAAAAAAGCTTTTAAAGTTTTTATGTTTTAACCTTCTGCTACCAGCTCTTGCTATAATAATACCTAAATTCATTTTTTTAGGTATTTTGTCTGCAAGCTTTTTTTTAATCTTACTTCTCCATATGATGAACTGCCACCCCAAATATTATTCTTGTGCCATTCATTATTCTCTATCCACCAAACATTTGGGCTTCTAAATGTATCTGCTAATTCCCAAAATTCTGATTCTTTCATATTCACATACTCAAGCCAATGATCTAAATCTGAAGAAATAACGTGGTCATATTTTTTTACCATCTCTATTCCCTCATTTCTTGTCATATAACCTGTGCGAATATCTTTAGAGGAATGGTCAGAAGCTCTGCCGTATCCAAATTTTATGAATTTTAAAAGATCGTGAACTCCGTTTTCGTATCTATCATCAAGGTTTGAAATTCTTCTATATGTTCTCTCAAAAGGTTTTTTGCTTTTTTTCCAATTGTATTTTTCTTGTATCATTTTAGAATGTTTATTTGGATCCCACTTAAAATAATTTCCTATAGCTATTCCCCTAATTTTATTTGATCTATATTCTTCATCGGATGGAAATTTTGCCCATAACATATCTTTTTCAGATAATCTCGAATTTTTTATGACATCGTCCCACTCATATCCTCTTAGATTGTGTTCTGTTCTCATTCTATTTGTAAATTCAACCATATCATTTACATCGTACATTCCGCTGATATCCCAAAAAGTTTCCCCCCAAATTAATAGAGATATCTTAAATTTGACTGCAATCTGAAATGGATATGTAAAAATTCCGCAGTGTCCGTGCCAATTCATATCACCCATAATTTTAAAACATTGTCTGTTTAATTCTATTAAGCTTTTTACACTTGGCCCAAAGACAATGTGATCAGCATCAAATACTTCTCTCATTTTATCTCTATTCTCAATACCCTCTGGTAAATAATTGTTTCCATCGTAGGTAACTAATAAAGGTTTTAAGTTGAACTCTTTTACTATTTTATGCGTTTGAAAATAACTATCTTTACCACCACTAACAGGTATGATGCAGTCGTAATTATCATTTGTTTTATTATCTTCAAGTATTTTAGCTAATGTATTTTTCCTTTCATTCCATTCTTTGTCAGTAATAGAGTTATATTTTTCATTATATTCACAAGCTGAACAGGTACCTGATTTATTAAATGCTGAGGCTACTGAGCTAACGGGCATTACACATTTGTTACAGAAAAATGTCATAATTTAATGTTATTTTTTAAAAAATCTTATGTTAAATGTTTAATAAGTGATAAGAAAGAAAAAAATTTTAATTTGTGTAGCGCACCCTGATGATGAAACAATTGGATGTGGTGGCACAATAGCCAAGCATGTTCACAATGGTGACAAGGTATATTCACTTTGTATGACAGATGGAGTTAGCGCAAGGAATAAAACTTCAAAAAAAGATGTTGATATAAGAATAAAATCAATGAATAAAGCAGCTAAAATCCTAGGATTTAAATGGATTAAAGATAAAGTAAATTTTCCTGACAATCAATTAGACAGTATAAATTTTTTAAAAATTGTCAAAAAAATTGAACAAGCAAAAAAACTAATTAGACCAGATATAATTTACACACATTATGTCGATGACTTAAATATTGATCATAGAATTGTTGCTGAAGCAACATTGACTGCCTTTAGGCCAATGAAAAAGAATTTTAGTAAAATTTTCTCATTTGAAATTCCTTCTGCAACAGATTACAGGTATTATAAAAAAAAGAGCTTTTCACCAAATTTTATAAATGACATTTCCAAATTTTGGAATAAAAAAAAACTTGCTTTACTCGCATATAAGCAAGAACTTCATAGATATCCTAACAGTAGATCATTGAAAGGTATTGAAATACTCTCAAAATACCGAGGTAACCAAAATGGTTTAAAATTTGCAGAGGCTTTTATTCTGGTGAAAGAAATATTAAATTGAAAAAAATACTTATAGTAAATAAAAATTTATTTTTTAAAAATAAATTGAAAAATTCAAAAAAATTTAAGTATATTTTTATTACTACAAAAAAAAAACTTACATTAAAGAATGTACATAAGATATCACCTAATTTAATATTCTTTCCTCATTGGAGTTTTTTAGTTGATAAGAAAATTTTAGAAAATTATGAATGTGTTGGTTTTCATAGTTCACCACTACCATATGGAAGAGGAGGAAGTCCAATTCAAAATATGGTTTTAAGGGGTCATAAAAAAACAAAAGTATGCTGTTTTAAATTAAGCCCTAAATTAGACGAAGGAAAAATATATTTTGATAATAACCTAAGTTTAAGTGGGACAGCTAATGAAATTTTTGATAGGCTTTATATTTTAATTATTAAAATGATTAAAAAATTTTTAAAAAAAAAATACACTCCAATATTGCAGTCTGGTCGGGTTTATCATTTTAAAAGAAGAACCAAAAAAGACAGTTTACTTGAAAAAAATTTAAATCTATTGAAATTATATGATAAAATAAGAATTTTAGATTATAACCAAAAAAATTTTCCAAAAGCCTTTATAAGGCATGGCAAATTCAAAATTATTTTTTACGACCCAGTAATTAAAAGAAAAAAATTGTTTGCAAAAGTAAAAATTTATAAAGGTAGCTAATTTTTTTTTTTATTAACTTTTGTACTAATTTTGAAATTTTTGCATCATCCTTGTAAATTCTAGACATTATATTTGCAGTCTCGTTTGGTGCTCTATCATAGGATAAACGCAATAAATCCATCCAATTAGTATTATTTTTTGATCTTATTTTTTCTATTTTTTTTATAATATTATTCTTTTTATCTTTTATCTTTCTCATTATAATTTTATTATTTATTACTTTTAAACATCTATATCCAGCTTTATAAAACAATTTTAATGAGGCAATATTGTTTTTCAACACTTCCGCATATAATACCTTATTTTTTTGAAATATTTTTTCAAATTTTATTAAAGATTTGATAGCTATTTGTTTTTTTCTAAATTTCGGTAACAAGGAGATTGATATATAAGAATTATTTCTATTATTTTTAGCTCTTAAATACCCACAATCTTTATTTTTAAAATTAATCTTCAAAAATAAATAATTATTTTTTTTTATTTTTTTTTTATACCAGTTCATATGATCATCAAAATTTATTTGATCTTGATTAAGGTAATTTTTTCTATCATGCATATTATTTCTTAAGTTATAAAAAAATAAAGAGTCTTTTAATCTGCCTTTGATTAATTTTAATTTCATGATGAACTATCTAAAAAGTTTTCTATTTTTAATTTTGTATAACCTAAGTCCCATCCACTTTTATTTTTATACTCAAAAAAAATATGCAAATTTTCTTCAACATCTATAACTGATGGTTCAGATATTATTTGATAATTGGAGTTAACTTCAAAAATATTCTTTTTAATTTTTTGCCATTTTAACAAATCTTTAGACATAGCTACATTTATGTTACCACATACGTTATTAGACCAAGCAGAATAAAACATGTAATAATGTTCTTTAAGTTTTACAATAGAGGGCGAGTAAATACAAAAATTTTCATTATCATAAGAAGACTCAAATAATTTATCAGTTTTTATTATTTCAAAATTTTCATTAATAGTATCACTATAAATCTCAGTTCTGTTTTTTGTATAAAAAACCTTAAAAATATTCTCTTGATTGAAAAAATATGGGGATTGAAAAATTACATCTTTTTCCTTTTTACAAAATTTATTTTTTAATTTCCAATTAAATAAATCATCTGATGTTAGTAGGATAATTTCAGATTCGTTATTGTTCTGTGCTTCTGTAAGTATGTAATTTTTTTCGTTTAATTTAAAAAAACAAGGTGATAATAACCCATTAGAAAAATGATCTATAGATAGCGGATTTATTTTAAAAGAACTATTTATTTTCCAACTTGTCAAATCAGTTGACTCAGCATTATTTATTTCAGCATATTTTTTTCTATCTATAATCCTTTTACTATAAAACAATATAAATTTTTTTTTAAATTTTATAATATTAGGCGAAAGTAATTTATTTGATATGACGTCTCTGGTTAAAATTTTTGTTATTTTACTAGTTTTTATTTTCAAGTTTCTAAAAGTTTAATTTTTTTTATCAAAAAAATTTGGTTTCCTAAATTTTTCAGAGTATTTGGATAGAAAATCTTTTGCCAAATAAACACTATGCTCAACATGATGAAATATATTTGCAGCAGCGATACCGTCACATTTAGTTTTTTTAACTAGTTCAAGCATATCCTCCCAAGAACCTGCTCCACCGCATCCTATTATAGGAATGTTAATATTATCAGAGAATTTTTTTAAATATTTGATATCATAACCTAATTTTTTTCCGTCTCTTTCAACTGAATTTAAAAATATTTCACCCACGCCACTATTTATAAGTTCCTTTGCATGAGTTATCGGATCAAGATCTAAAATTTCATGCCCCTTTTTTATAACTTTATATAAGTTATCTTGATACAAATAGTCAATTGAACCTACAATTGCTTGGGAGCCAAAAATTTTTGATATTTTTTCAATTTCTTTTTTATTTTCTAATCCAAGTGTATTTACAACTATTTTTTCTGCACCATTTTCAATTCTGATTTTAGCGTCATCAACATTATTAATCTTTCCCCCAACTGCTAATGGCATATATGAAACTTTTGAAACTTCACTAAGTATATTAATCATATTATCTTGAAATTTATAATTCATATCCTCTCTTCTACTTTCATAGACTCCATTTTTAGTTATGTCTAAAATTATAATTTCATCTGAGCAAAATTCTGATAATCTTTTTATAGTAGGTATGGGGTGTCCAATATTTCTATATATTTCAAAATTATTACTTTGTACAACCCAACCGTTTTTTATTAAAATTACTGGAATTAATCTTTTTTTTTTCATTTATTTTAAATCTAAAAAATTTTCTATAAATTTTACACCTGCGATTTGGCTTTTTTCAGGGTGAAACTGAACTCCATAAATATTGTTCATTTTAATAATTGAGGGAAAATTTGTTCCATACTCTGTTCGAGTAACTTCGTTCGAAGTATTTGATAGCTTGAAACAATATGAATGTGTGAAATAAAAATCGCTTAAATTTGGCAAACCATTTAAAATAATATCATTTGAAGTTATTTTAATTGAATTCCATCCTACATGAGGAAGAATTTCTTTTGTAGGAATCTTTATAACCTCGCCTTTAATCCAAGATAAACCTTTGAAAATACCTTTTTCAGTCCCTTCATCAGATAAAATTTGCATACCAACACAAATACCTAAGAAAAATATTTTATCTTTAAGTATTTTTTTATTTAAAAGTTCCAAATTTACCCTCTCCTTCAATTTGCTAATCACTTCTCCATAACTACCAACCCCTGGTAAAAAGATATGGGAAGCCTCGTTAATATCCTCATCTTTACAAGAAATTTTTAAATTAGAATTTTTTTTATAAATAATATTTTTTAATGAAAGTATATTACCTGAACCTATATTTAAAATTAAAGGTTTTATCATATTTATAAAAACTATTTTTTCTTCAAGTAAATTAAATTTTCACTCAGTTTAAATATTTTGACTGAATTTTTAATTCTTAAAATTTTAGTAAAATTTTTAATATTATTTTCTACTTTATTAATTTCAATTTTTTCAGTTTTGTGTCTAAACAGTTTCTTTAAATACATTTTGTTTTTAAAAAAAAGAATAAGTGTAGACATTATGTTCAACAAAATTTCGTAAATATTTAAGATAATAAATATTTTTATGTTACTATTTTTTTCATGATTAATATTTATTGATTTATTTTTTTCTATTAGTTTTTTCCAAACATTTACTATTTTTTCGGATGAAAGCTCATTTGTCAAAAAAGACATTCTACTGTCAACAATTTTTTTTTTTTTAAGAATTTTATAGTTTTTGTTTTTTATGATATTAAATATTTCTTTTTCAGTGTAAATATTTAAGCTGAAACTTTTAATGAATTCTCCAAAAACTTGATTTTTAGATTTTACAGGTAAATAGTTTACAACTGGGATTTTTCTAATATAACTTTCAACAGCACTTGTGCAACCATTCTGTATTACAACTTCGGCTTTGTTAATATAGTTAGAAATATCTTTTTCATCCTTAATAAAAACATTCTTTAAATTTTTGAGATTTTTGCTCCAAAACTCCTTCTTTTCTGTTGGGTGCGGTCTTACATAAATAATCTTATTAGGAAATTTTTTGGATGCTTTTTTTATTACTTGAGCAAATTTCAATAACGTTTTTTTTTGATATTTATAGTATTTAATTTCTTCTTTTTTTAAATTAGGAGATCGTTTGTAATAACCCTCTTTTTTTTTTCGATTCATTATTTCTTTGAATGAATAATAGTTGTTACAAAAACTAAAATTTGAAATAAACAAGATATAATTTTTATGTTCGATATAATTATTTTTCCATAAAATATTAAATCTTTTTTTCCACAAATCAACTCTGGGTGAGCCAGTTTGAAAAAAAATATTAGTCTTTTTAAAATTTTTTCTTAAATTTTGAAAGTCGAATTTTCCCCAACAAAAATATGCATCGCAAAGGTCTAAATCTTTTTGATTAACTCTTGGCTTTATAAACAAATCTTCAAAGCTACCAGAATCAATTACTCCATGCTCTTGATCAATACTAGTGATTATAAATTTTTTTTTTTTAAGTTTTTTGTGAAAATTAGTTTTTTCAGATCCGTGTGTTATACTTTTTGTATGGAAAATTCCAGGCTTTAAAAGATTTTTTTTTAACAAGAATTGGTATACTTTGCCTGTTCCAATATATACTTTAAAATTTTTATTAGAGGCTATTACAGATAATAATAAGTTACTTAAAAATTCTCTTTTAAAAAATTCATAATAAATATAAATATTTCCACTCATAATTAATATCTAATTTTTATACATATTTTTTTATTAATTTTCTGAGCTCATTAATGTTTAAAAATTTTGTATTATTATTACTAGAGTATTCAAAATTTTTTTTAACTAATTTACATTTTTTTTTCTTGCAGTAACTTTCAATTGAATATTCTTTGGTTGTTGGTAATATTGCGTAATATCTTCCAAGATCAACTGTCCTCGTACTATCGTCTTTAGTAATTAACAATTCGTGTATTTTTTCACCAGGTCTTATTCCTGTAAATACTATTCTTGACTCCTCACAAATTGATTTAGCTAAATCTAACAATCTATAACTTGCAATTTTGGGAACAAATATTTCTCCTCCATAAGAATTTTTTATAGACCAATTAACCATTTTTATTGCCTCATCTAATGTAATATTAAATCTAGTCATATCTTTATGGGTTAGTCTTAGTAATTTATTTTTTTTTTGCTCATTAAATAATGGGATAACTGAACCTCTGCTACCCATTACATTACCATATCTAACAACTGAAAATTTCATTTTTTTTTTCCCAATGAAGTTTTGAGCAGATGTAAATAATTTATCTGAACAAAGTTTTGCAGCTC
>MDSZ01086552.1_pt1 | contig 17077 bp, 16 predicted proteins | sample 811201 | NCBI WGS metagenome assembly MDSZ01 (sample SAMN05326647, study PRJNA326480) | marine metagenome | isolation source: seawater | place: Indian Ocean: North | collected 2010
CAGGAATTGTGCCTGCTGCTGTCATCATCATTGGTATAGCTTTTTCAAAATTTGCAAATGACTCGATTACAGCTTTGTATCCAGCAAGATTTGCTTGGGAAGACAATATATCCATTGATTGAGCTCTGGTAATCCTTGGGAGCAATTCTAACGAAAAAAGATTAATTTTTTTTTTAGATAATTTTTGTAATTTTTCCAAATTATTATAAGGGTTTAAAACTCCAATGATTGTTTGGTTCTCTTTAATATTTGAAATTTTGTCATCAGACAGCATGCCTAATTGAACTATTATATCAGAAGAATTCAAAACTTCTGCCTCATCATTTAAAATATTGACTCCAACTTTTTTGTACTCCTCATCTTTTATACCTAGATGATTTCCATAATTTTCGATTAAACATACCTCCAATCCAAGAGAGAGATATTTTTTTACTATCTCTGGAGTAATAGCTATTCTTTTATCAACTTCTTTATTTTCTGATATCGAACCAATTCTCATATTAAGAGATTATAACAAGAATATTGCCATGAGAACCAAAACTATTACTACAGCGACAGTTCCCCACAGAACAAATTTTGTGAAATTATTCCAAGTATTTTTATGGTTCTCATGATCCATAAAAATTATTTTTGTCTGGCTTTAAATTTGGGATTAGTTTTATTAATAACATACACCCTGCCTCGCCTTCTAACCAGTTTAGAATTTAAATCTCTTTTTTTAATAGATTTTAACGAACTTTTAATTTTCATAATTTTTACCTTTAATAAACGAAGATACATAATCTTTCAAATTTATTTTTCCATATTTTCTAATTATTTTGTTATTTAGAGACATTTTTGTTAATGCAGAGGCATATCTCTCACCAGGTCTGGCTTTTAAAAATTTTAATTTTGATTTAAATAATTTAGCTACTTCTAAAACAGTATATGATTTTTTATGACTTATACTATAATGACAGCACCTATTATTCTTCCATGCCTCATAACAAACATTTATTGTATCAAAAATATGAGTAAATCTTCTAGACTGTGTACCAGGTTTAACGACAGTTAAGGGTTTGTTATTTTTATATAAATCCTCAAAAATACCTATTACTGTTGCCATTTTACCTTTTTTTATTTGTTTTGGACCGTATACATTATAAAAATAAATTACTTCAAACTTAAAACTAAACCATTTTTTTAAATTTTCTAAAAGTTCTAAATTTTTCGATTTTATAAACGCATAAGGAGAAAGATTTCTATCTCTACCTAGATTTCCCAAACTTGCAGATGTGGCAGAGTAAATAAGTTTAATATTATTATCTAAACAAAATTTAAAAACTGCTTTTGTGCCGATTGAATTTGAATCATAACATTTGTCAAAATCTATAAAACTTTGATAAATTCTTGAAAATTCACCAAAATGAAAGGCTGAGTGAATGTTGTTTTTATATCTTTTCAAAATTTTTTGAATATTTGATGTTTCTCCTTTTATATATTTAACTCTTTTATCAAAAATATGATTTTTTTTTGAGCCTGATGAATAATTATCTAGACTAATTATATCAAATTTTGTTTTTTTTAATAAAAATTCTATAAGATTAGATCCAACGAAACCTGCCCCACCAGTAATTAATAGGAGTTTTTTCATTTGAGATGATAGCCTGGCAACGTCCTACTCTCCCATATCTTAAGACAAAGTACCATCGGCGCAGAAAGGCTTGACTTCCGAGTTCGGAATGAGATCGGGTATGACCCTTTCGCAATAATCACCAGGCACCGTCTTATAGTCAATTAGATTTTCAATATCAAGAAATATTTTCAAAAAAAACGATGTTTAATAATTGCCTTGATTGCATAAAAAGCATCGAAGAAGGTTATTTTTTTTCCCATTTCTTTTGTTCTTGAAAAATACTTAACAGGAATTTCTTTTACCTCAATATTTAGTAAAGATATTTTAGTATTTATTTCAGGACAAAAACTAAAACCATTTTCAATAAGACGTATTTTTTTGAAAATATTAGAATCAAATGCTTTGTAACAAGTATGAGCATCTGTTAAATTTTGTTTATTAAAAAAATTTGAAAATGCTGTTAAAAATTTATTTCCAATAATTCTTAAAATATCTTTATTAAAAGAATTATAAATCTCGTCAAAATTTTTATTTAAAAATCTTGAACCATATATTATTTTATCATTTTTATTTTTTTTAAATAAATTAAATATTCTGATTAGATCTTTAACATCGTACTCTAAATCAGCATCTTGAATAATTACAAAACTGTTTTTTTTGATATATTTTTTTGCTTTATTAATTGCATAACCTTTTCCGTGGTTTTTTTTTAAGTCAATAAATTTATATATTTTTTTTTTAATATTTTTCAGGATAAATTCTTTTGTACCATCTGTAGAACCATCATCAATTAGAATAATTCTGATATTTTTTTTTAAATTTGTTAATTTTTTAATAATTTTATTTATTGTTTTAATTTCATTAAAACATGGTACTAAAACATATAATTTCATATGGAATATTTTATAATAATCATTTTAAACTTTATAGCTTGTATTATTTTTATCTCAAATGGTACACTTTTCAAAACTCTGTTTAATTTTAATAATATAGATGAAGATATAATAGAAAATGGTTTATATGGTTTTTTATTTATTGCCTCTATTACATTTTTTTTAAATTTCTTTTTTAAAATTTCAAATATTTTAAGTTTACTTTTGTTATTTTTACCTTTTTTTTTTATTTATAAAAAAATTTATAACTTAAAGAAAAAAATTCTTTTTCATTCCTCAATATTATCTTTAATAAGTTCATTGATCATGGTCTTAGATAGCTCTAATAGACCTGATGCAGGTTTATATCACCTTCCCTATATAAATATTATCAATGATTCAAAAATTATTTTTGGAGTTGCGAATCTGGAATTTAGATTTGGACACACTTCTATTCTACAATATTTATCCGCAGCTTTTAATAATCAAATTTTTACAAGTAAAGGGATTCTTATCCCCTTATCAAACATCTTTGCATTTACAGTAATTTATATTTTTAATATTTTTAAAAAAAATGATGGCATACTAAAAATTATTTTTTTTCTATTTTTATTTAATATTCTTTATTCAATGAATAGATATAGTGGTTTTGGCAACGATGATCCTGCACATATATTTTTTTACATAGTTATCTGTAATTATATTTTAACCCTTTATTATATAAATGATGATTATAAAAAAAATGTTATTTTTTTTTCAGTCTTTGTTTTTTTAATAAAACCATTTTTAATATTTGTTTTTTTAATTCCTTTAATTTTATTAGCATCAAGAAAAATCAAATTAATTTCTGGTGTAAATATTTTTGCGTTAATAATTATTTTATTATGGTTTATAAAAAATATATTTATTAGTTCATGTGTAATCTATCCAGAACCAAAACTTTGCTTTAAATCTTTGAAATGGACCACTTTCAATTCACAAGTTTCTGATCCTTCGAGAGTAAAAAGAACTAGCGAAGCTTGGGCAAAAGATTGGCCAAATAAGAAAGGTGAAATTACACAATCCGAATATATCAAAAACTTTAATTGGATTAAAATTTGGAAAAATAATCACATGAAAATAGTTGTTAATGAAATACTTCCACAAATAATCATAATAATTATTCTTTTTTTGATTATACCTTCAAATAGAAATGAATATAGATTAAACAATAAGAACTCCTTAATTATTTTTTTATTAAGTATTCTTTGTGTTTCTGCTTGGTTTTTAAAATTCCCAATTTATAGATATGGTCAGAGTTATATAATCCTATTTTTAAATTCCTTATTAATCTTAGCTCTCATACCTAAAATAAAAACTTTTAATGTTAACGTTAATAATTTAAATAAATTTTTAACATCTATAGTTCTAATTTTATGCTTAGGTGTTTTTATGAAAAATTTAATTAGAATAAATAAAAATTTCAATAATGAATATATTGACTATCCATGGCCAAAGATGAATTCTTTTACACAAGAAAATAATAAAAATAAAAATATACCTGTTTATTCTGAAGATAAAAAATTATTATATTATAAACCTTATCCATACACTCTATGTATGAACTCTAAATCACCATGTACCTCAAATAGTAACGTAAAAAATATTAAACTTGAATCGAAATATGGTTATAAATTTTATTATTTTGAAATTAAAAATTAATTCTTAGTAAAAAACTTTTTAATTATAAAAATATTCATAAAGTATAAAAAAATACTTGTATTTAAAACAATTATAATCTCGGAAGGATAAAAATTAAAAATTAAAATTGGCAAAAATATATGTAATTGGATTAAAAGAATTACATAATTTTGAGAAAATACAGTTAAATATAAATGATGTAAATGTTGATTATCGGATGTGAAAGGATTTTTACCTTTAAAAATTCTAATTACAAATAATCTAAACATATCAATTCCCGGTAGTAACATTAATAAAAAGATTTCATCACAGAAAATTGATAATGAATTATTATTATATTCTTTAATAATTATAAAAGATATTAAAGCAGCTAGAATATTAGTGCCTGAGTCTCCCAAAAATAATTCTTTTTTATAATTAAAATAAATAATAAATATAATAACTGGGATAATCAAAATTAAAAATTTAATATCAAACTTAAATATTAAATAGAAAAGTAAAAAAAGTACATATAGTGATACCTGTAAGTCTATCCCGTCAAACATATTTAAAGCATTTAAAAATAAAAGTACAGAAAGCAATGTAAATGGAATAGATAAATTAAATAACTGTATTGAATAATTAAAGTAATAAAAGTTAAGTTCTTTGATTATTAGATTTTCGTCAATCAACAAACAAATTAAAATAAAAAATGCAGATAAAAAAAGCTTTTTGAATGGATTTAAATCGTATTTATCATCATACAAACCTATTACAAAAAGAGATGAAATTAATAATAAAAAAGAAAAAATCTCTCTTTTGTTTTGAGAAAACAGACTTGCAAATTGAAAATTATCAATTCTTAATAATAAAAACAAAATAATTAAATTTATAAAAATAAAAATACCACCGGTAATTGCTGTTTTTTTTTCATGAATTTTTCTATTATTATCTGGATAGTCGAAAATGTTTATTTTATTTGATAAAAAAGAATTTTGTCTGAATAAGAAAAAGTTAAATATAAAAATTATTAATAATAAAAATAAAAAATTATACATTAATGTTTTATCTTATACAAATTAAGCAAAAAACCTAAAGGTAAAGTATAAAGTATTGCATTCCAATTATTAAAAAAGTTTCCTCCGGGTAAAATAGGGAAGAAATTTATTAAAAAACAACAAATCAAGATATGTTTTGGTAGAAAATTATTTTTATTTTGCTGAAATAGATTACAAATGAATAAATAAACCATTGAAATATAAATTAAAAAAAATAGAGAGGATCCTACAATACCAGTCTCAGCTAAAAGCTGGATAAAATAATTGTGAGGATGAGTTGAGCAGCTAAACTCATTTAAATAATAATCTTTATTTGAACATATTTTTCTAAAATTTTTAGCTCCTATTCCTAGTAATTTATTATCCTTAAAAATTTCATATGCTGATAAATAATGATTAAAATGCATTAAAGAATATATATAATAAATCTTTGTATTAAAAATTTCTCCAATAGGATCACAATTAGGAATATAGCTTTTAATCTCTTGTTCTAGTGTAGGTGCAATTGAAATTATTTTACCAGGTTTATAATTCCATTTTTCAGAAAGTTCTGGAATAGAAATAATATTATCTCTAGTTATCAAACAATAAGAATAATTTTTAAGTGTTGATTGTGAAATAATATTTTTTAAACTTGACCTAGGATTAAAACTATTTGAATAAAATATGATCGAAAAAAAGAATAATATAGTTACAAAAATAAAAATTAATTTATTCAAATTTTTTTTGAACATAAATAATCCAAATAATAGATAATAAATATTTAAAATTAAAAAGCTCAATCTTTCACCGGTTATAAAAACAACAAAATAAAGATGTAGTAAAAAATATAATATAAAATAATTATTAATTTTTAATTTTAAAAAGATATACAAAAAACATAGTAAAGGGAATAATCTCGATAAGTAAGACCCTAAAACCAATTCGTCAAAAAATAGGCTACTTACTCTCGTTATAGGGTTGACAACATAACCAAAAATATTTTGTTTAAAAACAAACTGTATAGTGGCATCAAATAAAAGGATAAGATAACATGCTATTAATACATTGAAAAAAGCTCTTAAAAAATTTTTTTTTAAATATAAAAATAAAATACTTACTGTTAGTAAAAAAAAAATAAATCTCAAATGAAAAAAAGAACTTTTTAAAGAAAAAAATATATCGTTAGATAAAATAGACGAGATTGATGAAAAAAAAATAAAAATAAATGAAATTAATATAAGTTTATTCTCAAATATTTTATTTTCTCCTCGAATTAAAAAAAAAAGTACTGACAATAAGACAATTGAAAAATCAGCTGCGAATCTACTAAATATTACAGACACAGGAAGCAGCAAAACTAAATAATAAGCCAGATTTACATAGTTTCTTTTATCGCTATTTATCAAATTCATAATTTGATAAAATTATATTTAATACTTTTTTAGAAACATTTAAATCATGATAACCCACAACTTCATCACTGATTAATTTATTATCAGTTGAAAATTTTATTGAGTTTAAAATATCAGCTTTATTTTTCATGGATATAATTGAAGATCCTGACTCAATTGTTTCAGGTCTTTCAGTCTTATCTCTCAATATTATATTTGGTATTTTAAAGATTGCACACTCCTCTTGAACAGTACCACTATCTGTAAGGACGCAGAAAGAATTTATTTCTAATTTAATAAAATTAAAAAAATCCAATGGCTTCGTTATAATAATATTTTTGTTTAATTTAATTTTAAATTTTTTTATATTTTTAATAGTTCTTGGATGCATGGGCCAAATAATTTTGAGTTTATATTTTTTGTAAATATCGTTTAAAGCCGAGCAAATAAATTTTAATCTAATATCATTATCTACATTTTCTTGTCTATGTAATGTGACGACAAAATATTTTTTTTCTTTAATTTTTAGCAATCCATGAATATTAGATTTATTAATATTTTTATAAAATTTATTAATTACCTCGTATATTGGGTTTCCAGTAATAAAAATCTTACTTCTATCAAAACCTTCTTTTGTTAAATTCTGAGCACTTCTTGAAGTATATGGTAATAATACATCACTGGAGGTATCTATTACTCTTCTATTAATTTCTTCAGGGACAATATCATCATACTGTCTATTACCAGCTTCCATGTGGAATACGGGAACCCCCAATCTCTTAGCAACTATTGCTCCCAAACTAGAATTTGTATCTCCCAATACTAAAAATCTGCTTGGCTTCTCCTTTAATATAATATCGTGTAATTTTTTTATTATTACTGCTATTTGATTGGCAAAATTACCCTTTGCATTTAAAAAATAATCTGGTTTTCTTAAAGAAAAATTCTTAAAAAATACTTTGTCTAAATTATAGTCATAATTTTGACCTGTATGAACTATTTTATGATTTGTATATTTATCTAACAATGGGATTATTAATGACAATCTTATAATTTCTGGTCTTGTGCCCAATATAGTTAAAACTTTCTTTTTCATATTGTTTCAATTATTTCTTTAATTGTTAATTTTTTTTTATAATTTGACTTTATCCAAATATTGTTATTTATCTTTTCATAAGAGGTTTTTAATACTCTATTAATTCTCATTCTGCTGTTTTTTTTTACTATTTTTAAATTTTTAAAACCAAAATGATTTTTTAAATATTGCATTAGTAAATATTTATTTACTTTATCTTTTGGAACTAAGTGAAAGTTATTTGGTAATTTTATTTTTTTACTAATTATTGTAAAAAGTAATTGAGCAAACACATTTGTACTTACTCCATTCCATAAATGATCTGTAAATCCAAATATTTTACTTTTATTTTTATTTGTTAAAAACCACTCAACTAAAGAATTTTTAGTATTAAGCTCTTTTCCAATTATAGATACTCTAATATTAAAAAAATTTTTTTTATTTATTTCCCCTAAACTTTTTGTTTTTCCATAAACATCTAATGCATCATGTTTTGAAATTTCACTATAATTTCCATTAACTCCACTGTAAACACAATCTGTTGCAATTTGATAAATTTTAACATTTTTCTCCTTAGTGATTTTAGATAAATTTAATGGAAATAAACTATTAACTTTAACAGCAGCTTGAACCTCATTTAAGTTATTGTCATTAATAAACGGCTTAATTTTTCCAATGCAATTTATGACAATATCGTTTTTAGAAATTTGCTTAAAAAGTACTTTAATATCATCTTTTTCTACATCAAAATAAAAAAATTTAATCTTTTTTTCAAGATTAAGATTTTTAATTAAGTTGAATTTTTTTTTTTTATTTCTTACTTGACATTTAACTTTAAATTTAGAGTTACAAAACTGTTTTAAAACTTGCCAACCAAGCATGCCATGAGAACCTAAAATTACAATACTAGGCTTCATCTAAATTCTATATTCCATGGATTCCAATATTTTGAATCATATCTAAAATCGTCTTTAAGACTTTCTTCAAGTGATGAAGTTGAAAATATTATAAGCTCAGAGTTTTCTTCAAGTGACATTGATCCGTTTGCATATCCTTTTGGTATTTGGATAAAATTAGAATCACCTTGATTTAAGAAATAATTGTAAACTTTATTATTTTTACTTGGTTTTTTTATGTCATCTAATTTTACCGCAGAAACTTGAAAAGTTCCTTTTATGCAACCAATATATTTTTCTTCATTTAAATGTCCATGCCATGCTCTAATAAAATTTTTACTATAGTTGTGTACGATGTAAAATCTTTTAATATCTTTAAATTTTAGATCATTACTAAACCTTAATGACCCTCTGTTATCATAAATTCTATTTCCACTTATTATTTTTGGTTCCATATTAAATTTTTTCTTTAAATATCTCTAAATATTTTTGATTTGTATATCTTGGGTCATTAAAATTTTTAATTCTTTTTTCTTGTAAAAGTTTTTTAAGCTCCTTAATACCATATTCTAAACTATATTTTGCCTTAAAAGATAATTCTTTAATTGATTTGCTATTATCAACTCTATAATTTCTTGCATCTTGAAATTTAATTTTTGTTTTAATTATTTTGGTTTTTTTGAAATGTTTTTGAATTTCCATTGCAATATCAATTATTTTCATATTTTTATAAGACAAATTAAAGGTACCTTTCTTCTTTGACTTAATTGCTATCTCGATAGCTCTCGCAACATCTTTAACATGTAAAAGAGGTCTAAATTGATTTCCACCGAAAACTGACATTTTTTTCTCAAAAAAAGCTTTAGCACTCAAAGTATTAACAACCAAGTCCATTCTTATTCTAGAGTAATTATCACTTATACCAAATAAGGTGCCAAGCCTAAAAATAATTGAGTTTTTATTTTTTAAAATACTCTCACATTTCAATTTTGAACTAGCGTAATGAGATAATGGATTTACTGGTGATTTCTCATCTAAAATGCCATTTTGTGCGCCATAAACAGAACAAGTAGATATAAAAATAATTCTTTTTCTATATATCTTACAGAGTTTTTTTAGCGTCTGAAAATTAATTTGATCAGTCAAATTTGGATTTATAGCACAGGCACCATCACCTACAAGTGCTGCAAGCCAAACAATTACATCATATTTATTTAATTTTGAATTGTAAAATTTTTTATTCCTTACATCTCCATTAATAAAATTACAATTTTTTCTGTAACTATCTTCATATAAAAGATTATCAAATACAGTAACCTGATAATTTTTATTTTTTAATAGTAGATCGACAATCACACCCCCAACATAACCAGCACCACCTACAATTAAAATTTTTTTTTTCATATTACCTTAGGTTTTGGAAGAGGAACTATAAACTTCCCTTTATATCCTTTTTTTCTTAATACTTTTATAATATCTTTCTGTATATGCCATGAAAAAATTAATAAATAATTATATTTTTTTAATTTATTTATTTTTTCCTCTACAATTTTAATTTTTGTACCTGGTAAATACATCCCAATTTTTTTTGATCCTTTCACCTCAAATATATACTCAATAATATTTTCATCTATTCCAATATAATTTATTAATGTTGTTGACCTTGAGGGTGCACTTATACCTGCAATTCTGTTGTTTTTTTTTAGACGATTTAATAAATTATAGAAATCAATTTTAGAGCTAAGAACTTTATCTTTAAACTGTAATAATTTTTTATTTAAATTTAGTTCATCTTTTCTTATTCTCTTGACTGATTTATCAAGTTTATATCTTCCCTTATTTGCAGCATAAACTCTAATTGAACCACCATGAGTTGGTATCCTTTCTACTTTAAAAATTTCCATGTCGTGTTTAGAGAATAAAAAATTCAAAGACTGCAGAGAATAATATCTTAAATGTTCATGATAGATTGTGTCATATTGATTTGTTTCAATTAAAGATAACAAATAATGTGATTCAGAAATAAATATACCATCACCTCTTAAACATTTTTTTATATTTTTAACTAATTTATTAACCTGAGTAATATGAGCAAAAACATTAGTTGCTGTAATTATTTTTGCCTTTTTGTATTTTTTTAAAATTTTTTTTACAACATTGTCATCAAAATAATCAATTATTGTTGGAATACCCTTTTTAATTGCAATTTTTCCAATGTTTTCAGGTGTAACACCTAAAACTTTATATTTATCTTTAAAATTACTCAGTAAATTTCCATCATTTGAACCAATATCTATAATTAAATCATTTTTTTTTAAAAATATATTTTGATCTATTTCTTTTCTTAATTGTGCAAAGTTTTGCCTCAAAATTTTTGTCGTACTGCTTGTATAAGGATATGATTTTGGGAAAAGAATTTTCTTATCTACTTCAACATTTAATTGAACCAATTTTGATACTGGACAATAGTATAATTCTAATGGAGCTGAAATAGTTAAAAAATTATTTGAATTAATTTTATGGGTATCATTAACAAAAGGTATATTTCCAAGAGAGAGTATTTTTTTAAGTTTCTTTGATCCAGATATTTGGCAAGATTTTAAATACTTGAAGTCTTTCATACTAAACAATAATTTTTTTAAGCCCTTGGATAATACTAATTTTATTTTTAAAGCCTAATTTTTTAATTTTATTTATATTTGGAGTTCGATGCTGAGCTCCTCCTACTGCCAATTTTTCATTTTTTATTATTAATTTCTTTTTAAATACCTTCATTATTACTTTAGCTAAATCAATAATTTTTATTTGGTCTTGAGTACCAATATTGTAAATGTTCAAATGTTTGCCTTTCTTAAAAAGTATATAAAATGCCTCTACAAAATCGTCTATATAAATAAACGACCTTGTTTGAGATCCAGAACCTTTTATTTTGATACTTTTTTTTGAATTTCTAATCTTATTTATTAATTCAGGTACTACATGCTCATGCCCCATATCTGGGCCATAAACATTGTGTGGTCTAAAAATAATCATTTTTTTAAAGTATTTAGCGTTATTTATGCCTATCAATTCAGTTAGAATTTTTCCACCCGCATATGAATATCTTGGGTTTAAAATGTCTGGAATTTTAATAGGCTCAGTCTCATCAGTTGGTATTTTATTTGGTAAATGATAAACTTCAGAACTTGATGCCAAAAAGATATTTTTAATTTTTAGTTTTTTTGCAACATCTAAAATATTTATTATACCTTTACATGCTACATTAAGAACTTGATCTGGTTTTTCATAAAAAAATCTTGTTCCATTAATTGCAGCTAGATGAAATATATAATTTTGACCTTTTACAGCTTTTAAAACATCTTTATATTTTGTGATATCGCCTCTTATAAAATTAATTTTATGCCTATTCTTATTTATTCTCTGAATATTTCCTCTTGAATTATTATCAAGAACTGTAATTTTATATCCCTTATTACAAAAATAATTACTTATTGCAGAACCTATAAAACCTGTACCTCCAGTTATCAATATTTTTTTCATTAGATATATTTATTTCCAAATATTAATAACTTCTTTATTTTTTATATTCAAATTATTATAAATTTTATGAGGTGCACAAATTATTAGAATATCTGAATCTTTTATTGTTTTTTTTAAATTTGACAAATTTTTATCAGATTTTACGTATGGATCTGTACACAAAACTTTTTTTGTTTTAGGCATTAAAAATTTTTTCATTTTATAACTTAAAGAAGATCTTGTATCATCACATTCAGCCTTAAAAGACATTCCCAATAATCCTACCGTTATTTTTTTTAGATCATATTTCTTTTCAATTTTATCAATTAAATAAAGAACCAATCCTTCATTTACTAACATTGAACTGTTTCCAAGACTAAAATTGTTTCTTGAATATGATAATAATTGCATAGTATCTTTAAGCAAACATGGTCCTGCTGCAAAACCTGATGAAGGTAATGCCTGTGCTCTTGGATAACCATCCTTTGTAAGTTTTCTAATTTTATTAAAATTTAAACCAGCCTTATCAGTCATCATATAAAATTCATTAGCAGCAGCAAATTGAATATATCTAAAAGCATTAGAGAATAACTTTGAAAACTCAGCTTCTTGAAGAGAACAAAAAATTAATTTTTTTGATATTTTTGTAAAAATATTACTTGCTAATTTCTCTGCTTTTTTTGAGCTAGCAGCTATAATTTGAGGCAAGTTTTTAATTTCATCAAAAGTATGACCTTGCACTACTCTCTCATGACAAAAAGCTACATGACAATGCTTTTTTTTAGATAAATACTTAAATAGCCACTCGGAAGTACCGGGATAAACCGTAGATCTTAAAATAATTAATTGATCCCTACTTAAATATGGAATTAAACCATCAACACATTCTTTTATTTGACTCATATCAGGATTTAAAAAATTATCGACAGGCGTTCCTACAGTAATAATAACGCTTGAATTTTTAATAAAATTTGATGGTTTTGAAAAAAAAAATAATTTCTTTTTAAGCGCTAATTTAAGATTTTTTGAACCATCTTTTTCTTTAAAAGGCATAATACCTTTTTTAGTTAATTTTATCCCACTCGTATTTTTATCCAGAATATTTACCTCAAAACCTTTATTTGCTAAAATTATACTAAGTGGTAATCCTATATGCCCCAAACCACCGACCACTGTTATTTTATTATTTTTCATGTTAAATTTACTATTCAATTATTTTTGAAAATTAATTAATCAATCTATCATATATATAAAATACATATATTATATAATTAAATTATGAGTGTAAATTTTGCTGTTTTTGCTGGAAAAAAAATTGGATATGAATGTTTAAAATTTTTAATAAAAATTAAGAAGAAACCAAAAATAGTAATTTTAAATGATGACGATAACGGAAAGGATAACTTATTTCATAAGTCATGTTTAAAGTTAGCCAAATCAAATAAAATAGATTGCTTAAGATTAAAAAAAAGAAAAAATTTTTATAAAAAATTTCACAATCTAGATTATGTTTTCTGTTTAGGTTCAACAAAAATAATACCAAATGATATATTAAAAATAGTTAAGATTGGATCTATAAATATTCATCCATCAATACTACCTAAATATCGAGGGAGATATTCAACCGTTAACGCTATATTAAACGGAGAGCGAGTCACAGGGTTAACTATCCATTGGATAGGAAAAGAAATTGATTATGGAAATATAATTAAAACAAAAAAAATAATTATAAAAAATGATTATACAGCTAAAGATCTTTATAATAAATTTACTTCCGAAGGAATATCGGAGTTTAAGAAGTTATTTAGAAAAATATTAAAAAATAAAAAAATACCATCTAAAAAAATCAAAAATATTTACCCAAAATATACAAAAAAAAAATTACCTTACAATGGAGTTATAAATTGGCATTGGAAAGGTCAAAGGATTTTGAATTTTATTAGAGCTTTAACACATGAGCCATTTGAACCACCTAAATTTTTTTTAGGAAAAAAAAGTTTTTATGTTGTAGAGAAAAATTTAATTAAAAAAAATTTTTTGAAAAGTCCAAAATGAAGGTAAATTCAAAAATACATTGGTGGAAACCAGAAGTTGGTAGTAAAGAATTAATGTATTTAAAAAAAGTAATTCAAATTAATTACACTAATGAAGGATATTATGTTGAAAAATTTGAGAAAAAAATTAAAAAAAAATTAAAATCAAAATTTGCTGTATCAACAACAAGTGGAACCTCTGCACTATTTCTTGCTTTGAAAGCATCAGGAATCAAACATGGGGATGAGGTAATTGTTCCAAACATAACATTTGTTGCCACAGCAAATGCTGTAAAGTTAACAGGTGCGAAAGTTGTACTAGTTGATGTCGATAAAAATAATCTTTCTATTGACATGATATCTTTAAAAAAATCTTTAACAAAAAAGACAAAAGCTATTATTCCTGTTCATATCTCTGGTAGATCTGGAAATCTTTTAAATATTTTAAAATTTGCAAAAAAAAATAAAATAAAAGTAATTGAAGATGCTGCGGAAGCAATGTTTTCTAAATATAAAAGTAAATATTTAGGCACCTATGGAGATAGCGGATGTTTCTCTTTTAGCCCTAATAAAATAATCAATTCAGGACAAGGTGGGATGGTTATTACCAATAACTACAAGATTTATAATAACTTAAAAAAACTTAAAGACCAAGGTCGCTTAAATAGAGGATCTGGTGGTGATGATAAACATGAATTTGTTGGTTATAATTTTAAATTTACAAATTTACAGGCTGCTACTGCCTTAGCACAATTGACTAAAGTAACAAAAAGAAAAAAGACTCTCACTAACAATTATATGTTTTATAAAAAAAATTTAATTCAAAATGAAAATTTTTTTCTTATAGAGCAAAATATTAAATATGGTAACTTTCCATTATGGGTTGATGCATATAGTAGAGATAGGGATAAATTAGTTTATCATTTAAAAAAAAATAATATTGGTACAAGAAATTATTGGTTTCCACTGAATGAAAACAAGCCATATAGAAAAAATATTAAATTTTTTAAAAATACAAAATTTTTATTAAATAAACTTTTTTGGCTGCCTTCAACCTTCGACATAAAGAAATCTGATTTAAAAAAAATATGTAAAGTTGTTAATGATTTTAACAAAAAAAATTATGGATAAAAAACTAACGATTATTTTACCAGTTCATAATGAAAGAGAAAGTCTGGAAATTATGATCCGTCTCTTAAATTCAACATTAAATTTTGAACACGAAATAATAGTAGTTTATGACAATGATAACGATAATTCACTTGAGGTAGCAAGAAAACTTGAAAAAGATTTCGTAAATTTTCGAATAATAAAAAATAATATTGGAAAAGGAGTTAGAAATGCAATTCAACAAGGTGTTGATGACTCAAAATATGATATAATTCTCATTACGGCTGTTGATGAAATATTTCCAATTATAGCTATAGATCAAATGTTGAAAAAAATTGTTTTAGAAAATTTTGATTTAGTAAGTGGCACAAGGTATTCACTAGGAGGAAAAAGATTGGGTGGTTCTATTGTTGGAACTATTTTATCAATTACAGCAAATAAAATCTTCTGCAAATTAACAAAATTTCCATTAAACGATTTAACTACTGGAATTAAAATGATGAAGAAAAATATTTGGCAAGAAATAAGGCTTGAAAGTAAACCAGTGGGCTGGGCATTTGCACTGGAATTAAGTATTAAAGCAAAACTAAATAACTATAAAATTACAGAAGTACCTCTAAAATCAGTAGATAGACTTTTTGGAGGCAAATCAACATTCAAACCATTGCCTTGGATAAAAGAGTATTTTAAATGGTTTATTTGGGGATTAAAAAAATTATAGATTTCCAAATATTGTAAAATTATTTCTTTTTAAAAATAAAATAATATTGTCAAATTTTTTTCTTTCAAAACTTTTGTCATTATAAAAAGTTTTATCATATATATAATTTTCACAATCAAGAGTGTTGATCTCATTTTTTAAACATTCATAAGTTTTTGCATAAACCGTAAATTTCGATATAGCAAAATGAATACCTTGATGAAAAAAAAATAAATTTAAAAAAAATGTCACTAATAAAAAATTTCTTATGAATAGGTATTTTTTTAAAACAGTCAAAAATTTAAAATTATTAACAATAAAAAAAATAAATCCTATTTGGTATAATAGTGAAAAAGAAAAGTATCTTATTTGAATAATGTCTTGTTTGACCAGAGTAGTTGTAAAACATCCCATCATTCCAATCACAAGTAGAGGATTATTTTTAATAAGGTTTGTTAAATTATTTTTAAAATTTTTACCATTTAATAAAAAATAGAAAATTATTAAATTTTGAAAAATTGAAAAAAGAAATGAGATATTTACTGAATATTTTATATATGGAAAAAAAACGATAGATTGCATTGCTATAAAATTTTTTAAAATTAAAAGTAAATTTGTGCTTGCAATATAATTTTTAAGATTAAATAAATTATCATCAACTACTTCAACAGCATTGATTTCTAAAAAATAGTTCACTGTTAAAATTATAATTACTGGAGTAATAATAAAAAAAAGTTTATTTTTAATTTTACTTTCAATAAATAATCCATAAAAAACTGAAAATAAAATTGTTACAAAACTTGCTTTAAAATTTATTATCGAGAGAAATAAAATTAGAATAATACTTAAGTTTATATATAAATTTTTTTTAAAACTTAATAAATAACAAAAACATAAGGTTAGAAAAAAATTAGTCGTCCAAACTATATTAACTGGTTCATAGAATATATTAAACCACTTGCCACTAAAAAAGATTAATAAAATTAAAAATAAAAAATTTAATGAATTATTCTTATCTATTAATAATATTAAAATTATTAAAGATAGAAAAAATATACAAACATTAAGAAATATAATTACATTATAATTTAAATCAAAATAATTAAATATAATAAGATGAAATGGTCTAAATCCAAAAAGAAAATTATCAAATTTAGTAAATATGTA
>MDSZ01248069.1_pt1 | contig 17077 bp, 9 predicted proteins | sample 811201 | NCBI WGS metagenome assembly MDSZ01 (sample SAMN05326647, study PRJNA326480) | marine metagenome | isolation source: seawater | place: Indian Ocean: North | collected 2010
CCAACGGTGCAATGAGAAGAAGTAACGTAAGGGTAATCACCCCAATCAATATCCAAACCAAAACCTTGTGCTCCTTCAAATAGTATTTTTATTTCTTCATGCTCTTCATTGTTGTACAATTCTTCGTACATTTCAACAATATAGGGTTCAAGTTCTGGTATTTCAATTGCTCGAACCCCCTTTCTAGCATATTTATCTCTATATGCCGGCCCATTGCCCCTCTTTGTAGTGCCAATATCGGTATCTTGCTTGTCTTGCACTAGGTGAAAATCGGTCACAATATGAGCATTTGAAGCTATTTTGACAAGGCTTTTAACATCGAACCCGGCATTTTCAAGCTCGCTGACCTCTTGTATGAATCTTTTGGGATCGATAACGCATCCAGGGCCGATAATTGACTTTATTCCGTGGAATATGCCGCATGGAATGTGATGAGTTATATATTTTTTGCCTTCGTGGTATATAGTGTGGCCAGCATTGCAGCCACCGTTGTATCGTATGACATGGGTATAATCCTTTGTAGAACAAAGCCAGTGAGCAACTTTTCCCTTGCCACAATCACCATATTGTAAATCGACAATAACATCCGCTAACATAACAATTTCCTTTAGTAAGTTTTAGTTAATAATAACAGATATTTTAATTCATTTTAACATCTATATCAACATCCATGAGATCTGGTGAATAATCTTCCTCATAATCCCATGGAGGGTTCATCAACAACTCCCAAGTAGACATTCCCTTTGCTATATCGATCTTTCGCTGTAGTTCTGGGTCTATTTCTTGCTTTTGTTTGGCTTTTTCGAAAAAAGCATCAATTTCTTCCTGTATGGAGTCTTGTTTAATTGCCTCTCCTTGGGCTAGAGCCTTGGATTTGGCATCACTTCCTGTGTAACATTTGCCTGAATCGCCCCATTTTAGGCCTGTTTTGCCCCCTTCTGAGCATGTTTTTAGTGGCATTTACCCCCCTCCTTTTAAGTATTTCTTCCATTTTTTAACCAAAATTGAGCTATTTTGGGCCTTATTTTCATCTAAAGACATCATTCTGTCATATGATTTAGCCTTTAAAGTGTGTAATTTGCCTATAAAATCAGCATTTCTAAGTACTTTAAAGGCTAAATTCTCTACTGAATTGATACCTCGGTCATTTAAGCCTTCTTTTCTCATTTTTGAGACGCGTTTTTTAAGATTTGTAGCCATTTCATGGGCTTTTTTGTAATTACGATCCAAAAAGAAATCAGTAACATGGTCTATTTGCGAAATATAAGACTCAACTTTGCGCAAAACTGCTGTTTTGCTTACATCAAATGGCCTTCGAGAAGGTTCCTGAAGCCATTCGCCTCTCAAAATAGAGTATTGACCTGGTGAGAAGTGATCTTCTTGTTCATTTTGTATGTATATCTCTACTTCGTGGTCATTAAGTGTTATTTTGTGTGCATCATTCCATTTCATCCTCTTCAGAGTCAATAGATCGGCCATCAACTCTTCAGATTCTTCAAATTCGTGAAAATTTACGACAATATGAAGATCAATATCTGACTTTTCGTTCCAACCATAGCCCGCATTGGACCCTGTCAAGATGATATCTTCAAAATCGACATCTAGTTCCAAGTTTTCATAAAAATCAAGAGCTATTTTCATTAAGCGGTCTCTTATTTCGTCTTTTAGAGTGTTTCTTTCCCATATTTTGGGATTAAGTTCTGTTTGCACCTCAAAAACATGAGACATGTCTGCGATTTTGTTTAATTCTTGCTCTAAAATTTCCTCTATCTGTTTCATACATTAACTCCTTACAAATAAATAGTTATTTTTCTATGTTATCTGAGATATAGTTGTTTGACGACCATAATTGCATATATGGTCCGTTTTGAGGCATATTTTTTAAAAGCCAGAGTCCATCTTCCATGTCTGAGAGTTGCAAAATGCCAATTTTGCTATTGAAAAGCCTCAATTCATCAAAATTGAAACCGAGCTCTTTCAAGATTGTTTTGTGGTTAGAAGGATCGAAAATGACCAGTACATGATCTTCAGGGTGAAAAATCTCAACCCATGTTTCAACCATTTCCTCCCAAGAAGTCAAGTAGGAAATACAATTAATTTTTCTAAGCTCTTGCATTCAATTTGAATTAGACGTTTCTTCTTAGTTTTTTGTATATTTCGTTGTGAAGCTCTACGTGACTTTCATCTTCTAGTGCCTCAAGGACCGAAATAAGAATCTCGGAGTCTTCAGTCAGGGCGCGCCCGACCTGGGTCTTGAAATCCCTATTCCCAGGGTCAGCACAAAGGCTACAAAAGTCTTTCCACTTTGCTATAGGGTCGTGGCCAGTGTCTTCGTCGTGGTGGTGATGGCTGTTGTCTCTTGTTCCTTCTCTAAGGCTTTGAAACGACTCTCTAATTAATTGTTTTAACCCTTCTCTATTCATTTTCAGGTCCTCTTTTTGATTTCATTAAACTTTATTTGGCCCCGATGCCACCCAGTAGGTGTTTTTATTTCCACATCATACTCTGACAGTGGTTTAGAGATCGGTTTTTTGAAAACAGAACTCAATACAAACCCTAAAGATGCCGCCGAAGCCCCAATCAATATTCCGATATATAACATATTACTCCTATATATCTATTATTAACTATCTTTCTTTATTTTTAAAGACTCTTTATAAATTTTCTTGCGCATATCCTGATCTTGCATCAGTTCAATTAATGCCTCTCTAACAGCAGCAAAGAGTTCATCACCATGTTGGACATTTTCGTTCTGTTGTACTGGGCGGCACCTTTTTACACCGCCAACGGATATACAATCTTCGTTGGGCGCGCAGTCGTCGGCGTAGACGCATGCTCTTCCTGGTGGTTGAACCGGGTCTTGTCGACGGCGTCTTCGGCGTCTTCGGCGCCGACGCTCTGGCTCTGGCTCTGGCTCGGGCTCTTCCTCTGGTTTTTCCTCTGGTTTTTCCTCTGGTGTTTGATCCGAATCGACGTATTCGACGGATGCAGGCTCCAGCGCTTTGAAGCTATTCAAAACTTTATCAACATCAGACTGGGCTACCTCAAAAACAATAGCCAAGAATTCAACAGCTGCTTGCAGGTGGTCCCATCCTTTTTCATCTGGTAGTATAACCTGGTCTTTGCCACCTAGTGCGTCGAACTTTTGTTTTCCTAGTTGTTTTCCTTTGGATGCATCTAGGGCGCCCATGGTAGCGTCGACCCTGCTTAAAATTACAAGCTTTTCTGCAAGAGAGTGAAAGCATGCCTTTTTTCGAGCCACCATTTCCTTTCGGCGAATGCTCGCAAAGCATGCAGCGGCCCGAGGGTCTGACTGTAGAGCGTAAAGTGCTGTTTGAAACCTAGGTATACTCTGCCAGCTATCTGTCGCAGCAAAGACGCTAGGAATGTACCTTCTGAATTCTGATTGCCCTAGCATTTTAAGAATTTTTGCGCTTTGGGCAGGGTTCTGAGAATGGTTGACAAGAAAACCGTTAAGTACTGATTGGTCGAATTCCCATGATTGCGGCCCAAACACTCTTTCGTCATTAAACCTGTACCATCGAGTCCAACCTGGGTCCGCTTCGCTGCCGCGGAAAGGTCCACCGGCCTTGCCCCACTCGATAAGGTTGATCACTCTTGAGCGTGACTTGATTTTAGTAGGTAATCTAAAATGCCACATACATCCCGCGGGGTCCTTTTCCATGCCCATTTCACAATCTTCCCTGTCTGAGACATCTATTGGTGCTGGTTCCGGAATCTTTTTTTCACCACAGGCTGCTTCAATGTCCGCCTGCTCCCCGGAATGATTTTCAAGCTGGTCTAGAATGCACGCTTGGACCTTGCGATCGTATTCTATTTCTTCGTCTGTTAATTTGAAAGCTTTTAGTTCTATTTGAGGTATCCATTCCTTGCCCCAACCCTGCTCAGCTATTATTCTATGTTGAGCTTTCACGTCCTTGAATTCTGGGGTATTCACCAAACGCAAAAAGGTCAAAACCTTCATGCCCTTTTCCCATCTGTTTAAAAGTTCCGGGTTGTGTTTCAATCGCGAGCCAATATCGCCCTTGGCTAGCCATTCTGCGTCTTTTGTCATGGGTCTCTGCGCTTTTCGATTGAACTTTTGCAGACTTGCGGGATACTTCCCATCGTTCAACATTGTCTGAACGACCAGATCGTATGCATCACCACTTTCAGCGCTCTTATAATACTCAGAACTCCTTGAAAAATCTTCAAGTTCTATGTTTTGATGTCCCATCATGTGAGAAAGTAGATAATAAAACTCGGATGCAATCAGCCAAGATCCACCGACTTTCCCAACACCACCTAAGATCCTCGGAGTCGCCTTTGCAACTTGCCCAGCCACTGCGCCGCCAGCTGCAACAGAAGACCTGTAAGCCCTACCTAGGCGCCCGCCAGAACCTGCAGGTATACCTGCGAGTCTGTACCCTCCAAAATTATCGGTAGAAGCTCCAATTGGGGCTCCTTCTGGAATATTGTTCTTTCGAGCTCCTCGATAAACTTGTTGAGCGTGAGCATCTGATAGTCTCGCATATTGTGCGGCGTTGGTGTTAACACTGTCATGAATAACTGCGATCTCCTTCGTAGCCGCGGATGCAGCCGTATCACCATTGAGCGTAGTGCGTAGTGCGTCGCCGTCAACATAACTCATTATTCCTGTCTTTTCCCACCGTTTGTAATGCCCAGAATCCAGAAACATGCGGTACAGATCTTCCATATCGACTGCCGTTTTGCCTCTTTTGGGAATTAGCATTTTTTTACTACTGTATTCTACGAGAAAATCGTTAAAATGAATAAAGAGTGATGAATAGAAATCATCGATGAGCGCGGCCTCATCCAATATGTCACCAAGCTTGCCCTGGGTCGACGCCCCCAGACGGTCCGAGAGGAGCGCGTTGCCTTTTTTGTTCAAATTCACGTCCCTCAAAGATTCGATCAGATCGAAGGAACGGCCTTCTTTGGGCCCGGCTATGAATGCCACCCGTAGTTCGTCCAAGTTGCTGATCCGTCCAACTTGCATTTCTCCATTTAAAAACTCGATGTAGGCCCTAGCTTCAGGGCTTCGGACATCAGGAAGCCCTGAATATCTTGTCCCAACAGGATACTCAGCGAGAGCTTCATATATTGGTCGAACCACCCATGTTCTTGAGCGACTTGCAGTCTCCAAGCCAGATAATATTTGGGATGTTGGGAGCATCCGTCGAATAGCTACTGCACCGGAACCTTCCACATCGACTACTCTCGTTTTCGTCGGGTCTTGGTGAAGAGCTTGAAGGAAATCCAATTCTGATTCTCTGCTGAATCCTCTTTCGTAGCGACCGTCTGTTGCATATACTGAAGCATGTTCCTCCATGCTGTGCCGTACTCGCTCCACGGACGATCCAGGAGTAACATCGCCGCTCCATCCACCGCGGTTTGCTTCCAAATTACCAGAAACTTCTCTAAGGCGACCCTCTCTTGACATCAAGTTTCCTGTTTGAGGTTCAAAGATCCAAGGTTTTGCATTTTGAGCAGCGGGTGACGATGCCTGGTTTGCGAAGTTAAGCTGATGGGCTATTTGATCTGAGGTTTGTAGCACGTCAAACGCACTAGGAATAGGCCCACCCAGACCGTCGCCGTCTAGTTCTCTATTTACCACCTTTAGCTTTCCGTCATCTCGCTGCAAAGTTGGAAAATGGTCATGCAATACTGGTAACTGATTAGGAGACTGGATTGATTCGCTGATTATAGCCCTATCCGCATCTGAGAGTTGGTTATACCACCCTGCATATCCGCCGTCACTGATTACGTTCGCTTTGACTCTGTTGTGCATTCGCATAAGATATTTTTCATAGGCCGCCGCCGTTGATTGAACTATTCTTGCCTCCAGGCCGACGTCACTAGACATTGGGATGACATCAACCGAGGCGCGGTCGACGATGGGCCGCAGAGATCCAACATAGCGACCGTCAAAAACATGCAGGTGCTTTTCGGTTTGTATGATTTGTTTTTTAAACATTTCTCCGTTGCTGACATTGAAATTGTAACCATCGGCAAGTTTTTGAACCTCAGGTGTGAGATTATTCCAAATTTGTGACCAATCGTCCGCAAACCTAGCAGGTGTCCCAGCCCAGCCATGGTGCGCACTAATACTTGAACTGTGGTCGATACCCAAGACCCTCTTCACGTCGTCGACGATTCTTGCAAGCTCAATTAACGATCGAGCACTAGTTAAAATTTCAATTTCTATCGACTCTCTATGTGATTGTCTGGCGACTTGTATAGTTCTCTCGGCGCCTCGAAGCTTTGCCGTCCTTCTTTGAAAGGATCTCTGGGCTGCAGCCGCATATACGTTGTTTGTGCTGGAGAACATCCCTGGAACCTCAAACTCGTCCCACCAATAATCTTCGCGTGCAGTATTCATTCGCTCACCAGCTCTAGCTTTGGCTGCATCAGCGCGCGAGCCTCTATATGCTTGAGCTAGCGGGCCGTCAAATCTAAAGCCTCCACGGTGGGATTCCGGACCAATCAACCAACCCATTGAGAAGAACGTATCATAATAGCTATCGGCAAATTGCCCACTGCGGCCGCCTTCTCTATAAAACATTTTAATTTCTCGGTCCACTAGCCACTTACTAAGTCTTTGCTTGGCACCAGAAGGCGAAGTGATGTCTTGGTATACTCGATATGGGCCCATCTCCTCTATGCTTAATTGTGCTTTTTCTCCTTCTACTTGATTTGCCAACCTCTCTTCTTTGGTTTGGTGGATGAGAATTTCGCGGTTTGCAGGATTGTAAGCCCACCCAGTCCTTTTAAAAGTGTAACCAGGTATTTCGAAACGAGTCGTTTTCGGGTCAAAATACCGCTGCAATGCGCCGCCCTGGCCGAAAGCTACAGTTACAGATTCTTCAAAAGATTCTAAAAGAAAAGGCCGACCTTCGTTCCAGTTAGGCCCTTCGACTCCTCGGCTTTGTCTTTGTTCTGGTATATATTTTTCTGGTGACAACCCTTCAAAAGCTACAAAATCTCTCCTTGCCGCCTCGATAGATGCACCTGGTCGGTGTTGTCGGTACAACTCCAGAAAATGAGACCATTTTGCCAAAACAGCACACTCGTTCAAAAAGGCCACAGCGCCTTGTGAGCCACCTAGTTGCCCTTGATAAGCTGCAATATAAGCATGTAGTCTGACCAGCCGCTGACCGGATTGTGTGCTAAGGCGCGTTTGGTGGATAAACCTTACTCTATCTCGGATTTTGCGCCCTCCCACAAACGCACTAAAAATACTCAAAATATCAGCTTCATCAAGAAGCCCAGAAAGATTTGATCCACTCGTTCTGGACTCGTCGATAAGTTGACGGAAAGTCACATATTCTCTTGTTTTGGTAGCATTTGCATTTACTGACCGGCGCGCCCCCGGGAGAACTGCGGCCCCTGAACCTTCTGCGATGCCAAAAAAGTTTCGTAACGCGTCGGCTTGATCTTTACTCAGATTTTTCTCGTTTATGAATCTTATCACACTTTCAGCTGGTATTTTTATATCAAGAAAAGAAATTTCACCAACGACTTCTGCCTCTGGCGCTTTTGGAGATACCTCAGGTCGTTGTACACCAAATCCCATACCACCGCTGGTAAGTTCTTTTTGTAAATTTTTAGGAGTGTATCTATAGTCGTCAATAATTTGTTCTAGGATGTCCCACTGATCCTTTTGAGATCTGGCGCCGGCATCTGCAGACCCTGGTAATCCAGTTTGAGTGGTGCCTCGTATTATATGCACCTTTGCATCTAATGAAAAACCAGCAGCTTCAACAATACCAATCTTTGCATCAGATTCAGCAACTCCCGCTCTATTTAAGATACCAGATTTAGCCCCCCGAAAAGTTTGCCCAACAACAAAGTTAAATGCTTGAGCAACAGTTCTGAAGGTTGACTTTCCACCTTCAATAGATTCTCTGGACAAATATGTTGCAAAGTCATAAGCAGCATCTGGCATTAGTGGGCCACCAATTCTGCCCATTCCTTTAAGAGGCGTATCCTTTAAGGCGGTTCTGGCAAATCGAGGAATAGGCATCATCCAATAAGTTATGACTGTAAATCCTAGGGCCTTAAGACCCCGACCAAACTTGGCCCAACCAGCATCAGAGACCAGCAAGAATGTCTCAGCGCAGGATCCTGGAGTAGTGACCTTGTCGTCATCCTTTTCAAGTCCGACACATGTCTGTCCTTCTGGGCATTCTGAGTTGCTTTTGCATTCTTTAGCACCAGTTTTGATGTTCTTTTCTATTTGGTCCCATGATTGGGTTGACGTGAGTCCACCTTCATCGCTAAATCCGTGAGTCCCTCCCCACGGATTTAATGCAGCAAACCAGTGGTCTGCGAATCTTCTTATGCCTCTAGCAATTGTATCAGCATCTTGGGTCCAAGTGGTCCCAGTGGCCCATCCCTCATCAGACAAATCTGGCGCGCCAACCTCTTCGGAAGCAGCAGGGTAGTAACCGGGGGCTGCGCCGATCATCTTCATTTTTCCTGGCATCACGTGAGGTTTAATCAGTTTAAGAACATCGATATATGGTTGGAAATCTTTGTTGGAGCCATCAGGCAGTTGACCAAGAATGTCTATGGCGTTGTTACCCGGTGCCAACAATGCGTTGACTGCATCTAGCGGGTCAATTATGGCCGTAGTCTTGTCTGATTGGCGCTTTATAAAATCTTGAACCGTGGAAAGCTTTGTGAATCCAGCGTCTCGGAAAATGCCATCAAGAATAGAGTCGTTACTCCAACATCTAGAATTGAAAAAATCGAACCCATCGTACCTTGATGACGGCCCAGCGGCGCTTTTAAACCCATCAGAACAAGTCCCTTCTGGGGCGTCGGCTGCCGGCTTCCCTCCGGGGCGTCCATATCTTTTCGACTTTGGGCTGCAATATTTCTGTGTTCCAGAGCCAAGACACAAAGGCATGCCCAAGACGCCTTCACAATCAGCGTCTTTTTTGCAAGGTACAGCTACATTGTTGGTTACCTGTTCTTTTAGTTGTTCGCGAGGTGCACCGTCCGCTCCGATGAAATCGAGCCCTTGTCCCCCGGACCCTGGCCGAGGTAATATAGTGAAATAATCCTCAGCCTTAAGTCCATTTACAACCATGATTTCAACAAGTTGTTTTAAAGGTATAGTATCTGTAATTTCCGGAGGTTCTTCGATGTTGTACCCCATGACCTTAGCCAGTGAGCTATTTTTATCGCTAGGTCCAAAATTTTCCGTAAAGGCAACAAAAAAGGCATGCCCCATGTTCATCAAAGAAGTGGGAACCCTAACGGGTTGGTCAGGATTATCCAAAGCCAATTGATATATATCAGGCTTTGAAGTAACCACTTTGCCTTTTAATTTTTTTTCTTTAATTAAACTTTTAACTTCTTGTTCAATTAATTTTCTTACCTTCAGTTCTTGTTTCGTCATCATTTTGTTCCTTGTTGTCTGGAAATTTTTCACCTATATCTGTGACTATTTTATTTATTTCTCCGATGGCTGCAAACAGGTCTTGGGCTGCTTCTTGGTAGTTGGTTGCCTGGGCGCCGCGGCTTGCAAATTCTAAAAACTTATTTAAGTTTCCATATTCTATGTCTTGTCCATACTTCTCTTTGTGCACGTCGATTTGTTGCAAGACCTGCTGCAGTTGTTTTTGTAAATTTATTATTCTCTTGTCCATGATATTCCTTTTTGGTTATGTGTTTTTATCGTCCCCCGGGTCGAAAAGGCCCTCTAGTGTTATTTGGTTGTGGAGGCGGAGCAGCGCGGTATTGGCTAAATCTTTGCCTTGGGTAAGGCTGTCCTGATCCGGCCTGAGGGCCCCCACCAACGGCTGGCCCATAAGTCGTGCCCCCACCTGGTGTGTTATTGGTTATAACACCACCGGGTCGCCGACGCTGACCTGTTTGGTTTCCAATCGAGGTGACACCTTCACTTTCCATCCGACATTTCGCTCCTGGGTTCTTATATCTTACCTTATCTCGGTCATCATATAAAGTAAAAATTTTACTTCCGTTTGGAACTCTTCGACCTTCGATCATTACTTTTATGAATCTGTCATTATGCCAAATGTTGTGAGCATGCAAATCAGATTGGACGACAACATTTGAGCTTGCGCCAGCCTGGGTTATATTTGATCTTTGGTTCGGGTTTGTTGGATCCCACCCGCCCCTGTCTATCAAGGCGCCCGGCTCTTGTCCGCCAAAGCGCTCGTTTCCTAAAACTTGACGATTACCTTGATCGAACATCACCCGATCGACTTGGGCTTGCATGTTGTTAAGCTTTTGTATGATATTGCGGCGAGCAACGTCCCAAACAATTCTGGTTTTATCACGCATGTTTAACGCCGTGACATTTGAAAGATTTGAATTTTGCTCTTGGTGCTCGCGAGCGAACGCTTCAAACAAGTCTGATCTTTCATACTTTATAGTGGTAAGATCATAAGGCCCCGGCATTCGTCTGTTTCTAACGTTAGTGTTGTAATTTGTTACCGGTGGTTTAGATATTGTAGCTGTTACCGTAACAATGTGCGCACTTTGCGAACTCGCACCCCCTCGGAGGCCAGCTTGGCGATTGGAATATCTTAAATCTCTAGATTTTGTCCTGTCGGATCCTTGGTGAGATCTATAAAATCTTAGATAAAGTGGCATATCCGGGACGTTTGCAGCGTATCTTCTACGATAGAATGCTTCCGGGTTGGTTAAATATGCATAAATTCGCTTCGCTGCAAACTGATACTTTTTACTTTTTGTAGGATCCTTGTGGTCGTCTTTCTGTTCTATGTCGCCGCCGAGCGTATTCGTAAACACGCCTTGAGATTGAAAGACATTATGGTCAGCCAAGGCTTTTGCGATCTTGTTGACGGTAGTGAACTTTGCAGCTCCGCGTGTTTGGGTGGTGCGCCCAGAGCTCTGCTTTGCGTGCTCGGCCGAAGGCGACTGAAATAGATTTACAGCCCCCTCAGAAGGTCCTGCGCCGGGTTTTCGCCCCAACTGGAACATTGCAGCCATTATCAACTCGCGGCCGCCGTCACTGAGTTTAAGGGTGTTTAAATCGATTGGTCCAAAAATCTCATCTAGAAGACTGTCGTCGGCGCCTCCCATTTCATTAGTGCCGCCAAACTGTTGAGATCCTGCCATGTTAATTTTTTTCTGTAAGAGGGTTGCATTCGACATTACGTTCCGATCTATAGGTTCAACCTCTATTGACATTGAGAAAATAGCATTTAGTCGATTCTTGTCATCTGCAATACATTTGTACTCCAATTCGTAAGGGTCACCCGATGCTTGTGGAGGCGGCGGTGGGGGTATGACACCACCTTGTCGGCACTGACCCCCAACACAGATTTGACCCCGTTGACAGTCTGCGTTGGATTGGCAACCTGTGTTTGGTGTTGGGCCGATGGGTTGAAAATGTCTTGTGCTTGGCATGGTCAACCTACTAATTGTGCCTGCAGGTTGGCCTTGGCGGCCTAGGCCCATTTGATGTAATGCCACTGCAACCGCTGGATCGACTGTAGTAGTATTTGGCGTCAAATTCCTCAACCAATTGCTCATAGAGTCAATCTTAGAGCTGCCAGCATCATCACCACCCCAAACGGCCGAGTTTACTCTAAGGTCGCCCCAATTGGGCGGCCGCCCTGCAGATCGAGGAACTCTCAGGTTCTTGCCTTGGAGATACTGGTGTAGTGCCACGAATCGGGCGCCTTGACCTTTGGGCTGGACCGAACCAGCACCTTGGATAACTACTCTCAAGAGGTTCGATTGCTGGGTCGTGTTTAAACCTCGAAGATAGACCGGCATTCTGTTTTGATCGCCAGTGTACGCTCCATCACTTACAATTCGTGCCCGCGCAACCATGGCGGCTTCGGCTCGGGCCGAAGTAAAGACCCCGGCGCGCCCGGTGCGTTGTTCTTTTAATAATTTAATTTGTTTTTTTATATATTCTTTCGTCAAAATCATGGAATAACCTCTACATCATAAATAGTATCTTATTCGTAATATGCCCTTAAGTGTTTTTTTTAAAAAATCAGAAACCTCGTTGAATCATGTCGTATTTGATGGCATCTTGAGTTCGTTGTTGATGCCTACGTTCTGCTTCTTCTTCTTTTTCCCTCTCATTTGGAGTGAGGTCTCGAAACATTGTTGCGCATATACTACTCAGGTTGTCTTCCGCTTCCCTCTCCAGATTGTCGTACCATTTGCTGGTCGGCACCATTTTAAATGTATCAAATCCGGTCCGTATAATCTTGAATTGACCTTTGGTTTCTTCTGTTTTTTCAAGTTTTGCCTGTTTCGCCAATACGTAAGCTCTATCCACCCTGCTCAGCAAGATGCTCATTGCTTTTTTTATGACATCCCCTGCCATTGCGGGAGTGTATTCTTTCCCGCAAATATCGTCACCTTTCAGTACATTAAACATTGCAACTGTATCTTTTGGAGTTTCTTTATTAGCCACCGAAGCGGCTTCGTTGGAGAGGCCGCAATAAAATTCATATTTAATTTTGAATTCTGACACTGCTTCTGGGCTTTGATCTTTTGCTATTGCAAGCAATTCATCTATTTCTCCTGTGAGGTTATCGTAAGCTTCCCTAAACGCAGGGTTTTTATAGAGATCGTTGTCTGTCATAAATGTGCGAGTCTTTCGGAGATTCATCTCTATGGTATCATATTGGTGACCAGGGGTTTGATGCAAGATGCCCATGTTTTTCAAAAACATGTCCTCATACGTAGGCATTGTAGTGAAAGCTTTGTATATCATTGAAAAGCTGCCCAAAAATATCCCCAATGTATAAATGGTGTTAGCCAGCGCGGCGATTGCACGATATCCTGACTTACCGGCCCAAATAATCACAGCCTTGAGCATGGTGATCTCCTCTGGGAGTAGCCACTTCAATGCTGTTTGAGCAGCCTTTTTTTCTAGTGCTTTGACACCAGTAACTCTTGCAATCCCCTTTCCAACGAAACTTATTCCTGGAAATATCCAGTGGTCTCCCATCGTTTTTGTTTGATACACGCCAGCCTTGAGATCGTCCGCGTACTTTAATGCGTCGAAAGTCCATGGGCCAATAATGTCTTCATGATAACGCGGCAATCCTGTCCATTTGGGTTTAGGTTTTGCCCATTTGAATGGGGTCATCCAGACAATTGGCGTGGTGGCTGCTTCAAAAGCAGCCAAAATGATCATTTGTTTTTTGGCACTATTGAGATACTTTTCCACTTCGCGATAATCGCCAGAGGAGTCATAAGTATCAGGATCAGAAAAATCTTTAATGTTTTTATACCTAGCATGTATGGGCCCAAAGTGAGACCGCGCTAGGGCTCTAAAATTAAACAGTGGCAGTTCCACCCGCGGTGGACGATGACCTAATTGCGCAGGATACACCACGCCATGAGTCGCCCACTTCGGAAGAGACGCACCAGGGATGACTTGTCGGACCGATGGGCCCCCTCGATACATAGGTGCGTCAATTGTGCGGCTTTGAAAGTGATTAAAGCCGTGCCTCTTGTCTATTTGATCTTTCATGTCTTGTTGCATAGAGGGGGAAAGAGGGTGTGCCCCAGGTGGATGGTTGTAGTGTTTGTTCCACACTCTCTCGGGATCATACCCTTTTATGCCTTTGATCCTCTTGTATTGGCTTGGGTTAAACTGCCTGTAGAGGTCGCCCCAAGTCGGCCATTTAGAATTTCGGCGCGCGTCGGCAACTGACTGGTGATACATAGCTTCGGCTTTAGCCCCCCAGGTCTCAGGGTCTAATCCGTACTTGTAGGCCATTTTATCCCTCCAGTAATCGTTATCCCAGTCGCCGTCTCGGATCGCCTGGTGTGTCATGTCCACTTGACTACTTGGTACGTTGCGACGCCAATCTTTAATTGCGGCATCAGAAGGTGGTATTCTGGTAACCCTTCCTGTGCCGGCCCTCCCGTATTCTGGTCGCTGAGGGGAGCCTAAAAATTGAGCCCATAATGATACTCTATTTGGTCGTATATCATCAAAATATTCTCTACTTATTATATCGTCCTTACTCATCAGTGCGATGCGCCTAGGGGGCGCGACGGTGTAATCTTTAGCTAAGTCAAAATCTTCCTTGTCGCGAGCAGTGAAAGCATGAAATTTCTTTTCCACAATCTTTTTGGATTTTTCTACTAATTCTTCAATTTTGGCGATTCTGTTAAAATCTTTGTCTCCCCCAACTCGAATGGGGTTACCCCAGTCTTGCTCTATTTTATTCTGAAATATGTCGTTAAGTTCCCGTAGGGGATCATTGTCTCTGATTTGTTTAGAGTTTTCACTTCCATAAAAAAGGTCATCAAATTTTATTCTTATTTTTTTAGGCTTTTTTGTTGTGGGATCAATAACAGGGCGACCACGAGCGTCAAGCTGGTCTTCTTCGTAATGATCTTGATAGAGAGATTGTAAGTAAAGCTTGTAATTGTTAAACTTTCTGCTAATTTCTTCAAATTTGGCACGAACTTGTTTCTGACTTTGTTCTATTTCGCCATCAAGATTGGCGGGTCCCACAAGTTGATCCGGAGACAATTGTACGTTTCCACCGACATAATAATCGATCACTCGTTGGGAATCTGACATATAATCTTTAAGCCAGGCTGATTTGAGGGTTTTTTTGCTAAGGCTTTGAAGGTCTTTGATGCCAGCTTTCAATTCTGACACCATCTTTTCGCAAGTGGACTCTAAAGACTCGTTAAGCGCAGCTTTGAGCGTGGGTGAATTGAATAGATAACTTTGAAGCCACTTACGCTGGTAAGCTTGGGGCCCTATCGCCCCCCAGTCTAGCGGATCTTCTTCTTCTGTCTTGTCGGGTCCTATAATTGCCATTACGTACATGGCATCTTGAAGATATTTCTCTTTTAGTTTTGGTGGTTTTACGTTTTTATTGTTTTCTATATACCACTCAACGATCCGACGGTTCCCTAAAACATCTTCATCCCAAGTTTTCTTTCCAGATGTGATGTAAAATATGTCCTCTATACTCCATCCAGTGCCTGTCATGAAATCGAAGGTATCTTTATTATAAAGTTCTCCAAAAAACATCATTAAGAGTGGGCCAACGACGCGTATATCACATGGTTGATTGTCATCCCCCACACAATAGTCGCCTATCAACTCATATTGTATCTTCCTGGTTTCCAAGTCGAACCGGGTCATTTTACATGAATCATCAACCCACGAAGGTATTCTCAATCCTCGTTCCGGCATTTGGGGATACGCTGAACTATAATAATCCCAAACTGCACCATGGCCGAGGTCACTGAGGCGCTGCTTGTTGGGGAAAAATAAAGTGTCAGCTTCAATATCCGAGTCTGACTTTCTCTCTATGCCGAGATATCTGCAAACTCCCATAGCAGCATGTCGGCCGACAGATTCCTTGTGTCGACGACCGAATTTGCTAACTTCGGCCCAAAAATCAAAAACCCAAGATTTTCCACTATCACCTGTTACAAATCTGTATACATCTTGATACCAAGCTATGTCTTCTTCGTGATGCGCTGCTCGGGCAACAGGGTTGGCGCGCTGTTTTGCCTTTTCAACTTCAGTTTGCTCTGAGATGTTTTTGGGTATAGTTTTATATATGCTTGTGATATACTCTTCAAGATTCGTAGAGTTTCTTTCCATGGAACGCAATATTGCCCCTTTGAGCCTGCTTCTGTCGAGACCGCCGAGATCTCTACCTTCTTCGAGTTTTTCAAGAGCGCGCGAAAACAATTCATGCACTTGAACAGGGGTTAATTGATAATTTCCAAAATGATTTAAAAACAAATGTTTGCCCAAAAGCTCAACTAATGGGTTTTTTTGTTTCTTTTGTTCTTTTAAAAGCCTCTTTCGTCCCATTTTAGATGCCCCTAATCTTTATAAAATTGATCCGAGACTCTTCGATACCAGGGAGTGGTGCCCTCTTCTTGGGTTGAGTCGTACGTCTTGCCGCCCCATGAGTGCCGTCCGCGCTGAGGCCGCCCGGTTAACGTGTTGGTTTGATTGGTTCCATACTGTTTGACCCCCACACCAGAAGTAAAACCATATTGGTCGACTTTTTGATCAAGGTCTAGTTGATCGAAATCTGCCCGGGCGCCAGTAATGGTGTCTCGCGGATCTTCAATTTGTGATAATATGGTCTCGTCTTTAGCAGGCAATATTTTAAATTTATTCTCGTCAGGTCTACCTGAGGCAATAGATTGCAGTTCTTTTACTATAGCTTCTAACTCTGGCGTGTTGTCTACCCCCACTCTAAATGTTTTCATGTTTGGTTTTACAATATGGCATATGCCTGCAATGCATCTTGCTGTTGCGTCGCTGAGTTTGGATCTGCATTCTCTATCCCCGGTTTGGGTGCAAGTTTCAGTGGTGGCCACCACGCTAAAAGGTGGTAGGTTATCCCCGGTTGAATCCCACTTTGTTCTGAAAACTGGAACACTTTTCCCTGAGCCTATTTGGACTTCGTACGGGTGCGGCAGAGCTTGGGCTGCTCGTTTTTGCGCATCGGGCGTCATTCCATCACTCTTGAAAGATTTAGTGGCCATACTTTTTATCATCTGCAGAGAAGGTGATATTTGTACCACTTCTGAATGTGGGAGCACCGAGAACATATCAACACCCCATCTTACTCCCATGCCTACAAAAAATTCAAGATAAAACAGGTTATATACTTCGATTGGATCTGACTTTTTGTTCGCGCTGTCATCGGTCCCGTCCATGTTATCCAAACCGGCCCTCATGTCTGCAATTAGATTCATCAAAGGAGTAGAGCCAACAAGAGGACTGTCCTCTTTTTTAGCTAGTAGGTATGTCTCTCCTACATTGACCAAAAAACTTTCCCTATCAACACCTTGACCACCGTAAGCTGCGTGTGTTTTACAAATCTTGAGTAGCGAAGCGGGATCTAGAAAGTTATATTTAGACACTAACCTTTTGTAAGCTTCGTCGGCCGTCGATGACACATGCGCTTTACTTTTAACGGTAACTGGTGGTAAGTTGATCCCCTTAATTCCCGTCAAGAACGTTGAAAGTTTTGGATCTGTTACGCTTTCCGGTATGCCGAGTTTATGCAGTTGTGGGAAAACC
>MDSZ01149651.1_pt1 | contig 17075 bp, 10 predicted proteins | sample 811201 | NCBI WGS metagenome assembly MDSZ01 (sample SAMN05326647, study PRJNA326480) | marine metagenome | isolation source: seawater | place: Indian Ocean: North | collected 2010
CAAGCACGACGACTACGACAAGCACGACGACTACGACAAGCACGACGACTACGACAAGCACGACGACTACGACAAGCACGTCGACTACGACAAGCACGGGGTATCCGACGAGTACGACTACGCCAGATCCCGGAGACCAGAAGTACACAGTCCTCTCTTGCGCTGATAACTCTACAGTTCATGTAGTAGATGATGCCTACGGTTATGGACCTTTCAGCACTGGTGATATCATTGGTTGGTCAGATAGCTTAGGGAATATGTATTGCGGCGAAGTGACTGGAACGAGTACAGCATCGGCAGACGGGTCGGGTGAGATGGGGGACATGGGAACCTGTACTGATTGTAATGACTACTTCGGGTTACGTTTAGCAGACAACAATAATAAAACTTTTGGATATTAAATATGAGTAATTCAAAAAACAATAATGAACGCATAATCTTCCCTTGGAGTGATCCATTCGAAGATGTTCACGTATGTGCTACCACAAAGGTATTGAATGATCATATAAAAAATGACCCCACTTTTAAGGATAGATATTTAGAGCAAGAATTAAAACTTAGGGATGAAATGAGAAGTAATCCCGGAAGTGGATTTTCCTCAATTGGTATAGCTGTAATCAAAGTATATTTTCACGTAGTAGTAACGCCCTCCGATCAATCGTCAATAACAAACGCTGTTTTACAAGAACAAATAACCGCGTTAAATGCTGACTTTAGAAAAACTCACGGGAATACGCCCGCAAGGTGGTCTAGCGTAGCGGCAGATACTTATATAGAATTTACTTGGGATACTTCTGATATAAACAGGGTAAACACAACGGGAGATTTTGACGCAGATAACTCTATGAAGTTTTCTTCGATGGGGGGGAGCGATGCGTATCAACCAACAAAATATTTAAATATATGGATATGCCCCGTAGCTAACAATGTTTTAGGGTATGCTCAATTTCCGGGAGGCCCCGCATCTACAGACGGTGTTGTTGTGGTTCCTTCTTCGCTAAAAAATTCTCCAACCAGTCAATCGCCTTATAATTTAGGTAGAACTTTAACTCATGAAGTAGGCCATTGGCTTAATTTAATTCATATATGGGGAGATGGAGATTGCAATGTAGATGATCTTTTAGCTGATACACCGACAGCTAGTGGACCAAGTTCAGGTTGTCCCTCCGTAACCAAAGATACTTGCACGAGCGATTCTAATCCAGACATGTGGGAAAACTACATGGATTATACCTACGACGCTTGCATGAATATGTTTACACAAGGGCAAGCTGATAGAATGTTGGCTTGTTTAACTACTTTGAGACCCAATGTGTATACTCTAGCTGCGTCATCAGGAGCTACTACCACCACTACCGCTGCTCCGGGAACCTTAAGCTTATTAAATGACTATTCAACTCTTCCGGGTGGGGTAATAGATGTAAGTTCTCAAAATAATTGGAGCAATTCATCATCTACTTCTAATTTAGTTTTTGGAGCTAACGATGGGTTAGCAAACGGTCAGAACGGATTTTATGTTTTTTCGCAAGACTCCACTGGGGTTTTAACTAAAGAATATTCTTACGTAGCAGAAAGCGGTCAATTTTTAAATGATTGCGAAGCTATCTTAAGTAGGTCTGGGACTTCTCAGGTTTACGCTTATTACAACCTTGGGTCTGGAGCTAAGATTGGTTTATTTGACGTTAATGCTTCAACTGGGATAGCTACTTTAGTAGCTTCTTCTTCTGCGTCTATAGATGCGGGATGGATGAGGCTTACTGAAGATCAGAATTATCTTTATTTAACAACAGACGGTGGAGGAGGAGTACGGGTATTTGATCCTTCTAGCTTAAGTTTGGTGACAACCATATCTACCCCGGTTGGCTCAAGCGGAACTTTTGAATCGCTCGCTTCTTGGTCTAACGACGATTATTTATTCGTAGCTTCTGCAAATCAAGGAATTAGGGTTTACTCTATAAATAGCACCTCTAATACTTTTACTTACGTTAATACTTACGGAACAGTGTCCGCTACCATGTCGGGAGATGTATATTTTGACGTTCGTAGTAGCGGAAATTATTTATATGCTGTTGGAGCGGGCTTAAATTATTCTACTGCTTTTATTGAAGTCTTTTCGATAGGCGCGGGCGGGGTTTTAACTAAGGTAGTTGGTCATGTAGATAGTTCTTCTGGAGCATACTACGCTTGTTCGGCAAGAGGAAATGATATATTTGTTTCTTTATACGGAGGTAGCTCGGCTAACGATGGTTTAAAAGTATTTTTATTTGATCAATCCGCGCAAACTATTTCAGAAAAGGCTTCTGATAGCATTTCGTCAACTAGCTGGTCTTTAGGTATTGAGTCTGATGATGATTTCGTTTACTTAGGTCATTATCCTAAAACTCCCGGGGGGAATGGCGGAATAAGAGTGTATTCATATAGTTCGGCTACGACCACAACAACCACAGCGGCTCCGGGGGCTACAACAACTACAACTGCTCCTACGACAACTACTACTTTAATTCCACCGGAAACCTTAGAGTGTTTCAGTGTAGATGATATATACTGTTTATCAATACAAACGCCGGATTGTAATAAAGCAATTACCGGAGAAGTCAGGGTAATATCTACTTCCGAAAAGGTACAGCTAGAGCCTTTGTGTGATCAATCTATTCTAGACAACATTAGTAATGACAGCGTAGTAACCTTGTGTAAAGGAAATTGCGCTCAGGGCGCGGGAGAATTATACGTTGCAACTGTTGACCCAACATGTTCGGTTAATGGAGATCTTTGGATTAAAATAAATCAATCTGGAAACATAATTAATTTTTATAAAAAAGAATCGGGAGCTTGGACAGAAAAAGATACAGATAACCCTTGCCCCGTAGCTACTACAACAACCACTACACCAGCACCAACGACTACAACCACAACAACTCTAAGCCCCAGCCGAATATCTATACTTTCTCCAACATCAACTTATAAAGAGTTATCTCACGTACCTTTATTAAACGTCGTTATAACTGGACCAAGCGGAGGATATGATCATTGGAGATGGAAATTAAATGCTAGCTTCCCAAACTCAGGAGCCGCAGGAGGAAATCCTGTAAACTCAGGATTAACCGCGACCTTAAGCACTCTTACTACAAAAGGAAGTCATACAATTAACGTAGCTTTAGCTGATAGCAGCGGAAATATGGTTACTCCAGCCGTAACCGATAGCGTTGAAATAGTTGTAGATCCTACGATTTTCGTAAATGGTAATGTACCAAATTGGAATCAATTGCATTATTACGAAGCTCAGGGAAATGTCCCCGCTGGAACCGTTACCTCCGGTAGCTCTAAATTTAAAGCTTGGGGTGCTCCGGCTGCTGCCGCCGCTCAACTAGGTCATTTAAATTACTCTCACAGTTTTAATGCGCCGACTCAATCTTCCATGCATAGACATGGAATTAACGATGGCGTAGACGCTGGATCAGCAAATCAATCCGATACAGGGACAAAAACCATATCTTGGAACTCTACCGTCGCAAATAACGGTGGACATGGATGGGGAGACTATTTAGCGGACGGGGATATTTGGAGACCAACAATCAATACTATTCCTTCATGGTACTCGATAAACCCTGCAACTATAGGTGGGTGTACTCTTACTGATTTCGGCTGGTTCATGAACACGAATAATTCATCCGAAGACGTTACTCAACCATCTCCAGCCGGAACAAGAATAGGAGACGGGCTGATTGATCATACAGCGGGAGGCGTCGGTACGACTACTCATAATGTATATAAAGGGTTAAAAGATTTTTATAGAACAGCCGGATACGATGATATAGTAGGGATCATTTATCACATAGGAGCAGATGGATCAAATTCATCCTATCCTTCTAACGTAGTTTTACCCTCTGGTGTTCCAGAGCAGCCCGTAGGGATTAAACCCAAATATTGGACAGATAATAATTTTGATGCTATTTATTTTTCGGGAAATTACAAAACCGCTGGAGCCAACTCAGACGCCTCTTGGCAAATAATTAAGTCAGAAATAGATTCTAGTAGAACAATTATCGCCGTAATGCAAGGGTGGGATATCCAAGAAATGACTTACACGCCTCATTCCAGTTTTCCAAATACCCTTCATGATACAGAAAAAGCTTCATTAGCAAACTCTGGGGGAGATGGAATTTCTTATTACAAAATAAAAGCTGAAGCTTCTAGTAACGCTTATAATAACGAAAGCTACACCACTTCAGGCGACAGCCCGACAATCCCATTGTGGGGCGGAACAACCCTAGGTCACGCGGTACTCATAGTGGGTTACATTCCTGCTGGTGCGCCAGACGATATCTCAACTAATAAAGATACAGATTGGTTAATTCTAAGGGATAACGACGAACAAACAGAGAGAAATGTCATAATACCGTTTAAGAGCGCGACGTCTTCCCCAACGAATAATGTTGATACAGTTAGATGGGGTTTTGATTGCTTAATGGCTACGGTATATACTGACCCCTCTCAAACGACGGCCAGCTTAGCCACATGCACCACTACAACTACTACGGCTGGACCAACAACCACAACAACGAGTACCACTACAACAACTGCCGCTCCATCAGATAAACTATGTTTATCTGGGTCCACCGGATCATTTAGCGAAAGAATAAATGGTACTTACGATAAGCAGAACACTTACTTTAATGGCCGAACATGGTATAAGCGGACGACTGACCTTAGTGGAGACGTTGGAGTGGTACAATTTAAATATGATACCCCCTATACAGGGCAAGGTAAATGGTATGTCGAATATTTATATAATGGCGCATGGACTCAAGCGTACTCTGCTTCCGGAGCGCCTCTCTACCCGACAGAAGTTTCTTCGTGGGATATAACTCCCAATTTAGGAGTAACAGGCACGTTGTCTGTAAATGCAAACGCTTGTTCGACTGAACCAGCGAGCGGAGCTTCGTATTGTATATCTGACTCTACAGCCACTTCTAACGATAGCGCAGTTAATGGAAACTGGTGGACATATGGTAGCAATCATGAAGGGGTTGCTCAGTATTGGAACCAAGGTAGAAACTCAATTAACCTATATTTATGGAGAACTCCCGTAGGTTCTAGCGGGGAATATTCATGGAATATATCAACGGCTTCTAGCGGCGGAGGAACAGTTTGGCTTACAAGCTCATCTTCAGCTTCTTCTACACCATTAGTTGGTTCTTCTGGGTGGAGTATTACTGTAAACTCATACCCATGCAGTTCATAAATAAATATTACCAATAACTAACTCGTCTATAATATTATGAATAAACCGCGCTTAACCATTGGAATGGCAACCTTTGACGATTATCATGGTGTATATTTTTCTATTCAAGCACTAAGAATGTACCATTCAGAAATAATGGATGAAACAGAAATATTGATTATAGACAATAACCCAGATGGTCCACATGGAAAAGCTTGCGCTAATTTAGCCAATCATTCCCCTAACGTCAAATACATAGCTGAAAAACATTGGATAAGCACTGCGGTTAGAAACAAAATATTCGAGCACGCTGAAGGAGATTTTGTTATTTCTATGGATTGTCACGTATTTTTTGAACCGGGCACTCTTAAAAAATTGTTAGATTATTATAAAGAAAATCCTGAAACAAATGATTTATACCAAGGACCACTTGTGTACGATGATTTAAAAAATATTTCCACACACTTTGAGCCAGTTTGGAGAGAGCAAATGTATGGAATATGGAAGACTGACGAAAGAGGTAAAGATAAAGACGGAGAAAAGTTTGAAATACCAATGCAAGGCTTGGGAATTTTTTCCTGTAGAAAAGAGGCTTGGCCGGGTTTTAACATTATGTTTAGAGGGTTTGGGGGAGAAGAAGGTTATATTCATGAAAAGTTTAGAAAAAATGGAAATAAATCTTGGTGTCTTCCATTCTTAAGATGGATGCACAGGTTCAACAGGCCAGATGGCGTAAAATATCCATTAACACTTGAAAATAAATTAAGAAATTATTTTATAGGTCGTCATGAACTCGGAATGAGCGTGGAAGATATAATTGAGCATTTTTCCGCTCATAAACCTAGGCATGTATTAGAGAACATGTCTCAAATGGTAAAGAACGAAATGGATAATTATGAGCGATACAATAAATAATATAAATAACCCAAGGAAATCTGTGTAATTATAAAAGATATGAAGGTGGTAGATATAGCTCAAGAAATACACAAAGAACTAGGCGAGCCCTCTGACTTAAGCTTGGCGGCTATAAGTTATTGGCTTAGATCTAATATTGGCGCTTTAAATAATCATATTAATAAATATTATGATATTGATTCTACCTCTTATGAAATAATTGACGTTGGACATGAAGGGACAGGAACCGACCCAATAGGGTTAAAGGAGATAGCTATTTTAAAGAAAATGTATGTCGTGTACGACTACGAGAAAAAACTAAGAAGTGTTTTAGGGGCCGCTTCTCAAGACGCGGTTATTCAAATAAGCGACCTAGGAACTTCAATAAGGAAAGTTAACAAAAATGAAGTCGGAAAAACTTTTGCTCAAGTTAAAAAGCAAGAGATAGAAGAATTAAACAGGATGATAGCTCACTACAAAATATCTTCCTCAATACCGAGACAGGTAGCCGGAGACGATACGGAGGAAGGATTTTACGGAGATTCTCAAGTAAGTAAAAGGACTGGATATTAGAAAATGAGTTTACTTAGTTCCAGCGAAAAAGCCCAGATACAAACCGCGTACGAAAGTTTTTTTGAAACATTCAAGAACGACATCGTTGTGCATAAGGTATCTGAAATCGTTGTTAGTGATGTAAATCTTGATCAGGTTTTTGGGTACGAAGAAGACGCTAACGAAAACAACTACACTTACGAACATAAAAGTAAAACTTTCTCAGCTTTGATAGTTTTTCCATCGAGAGGAGATCAAACTCTAGGTGTTATGAATGAGATGGCTGCTCAAATTCCTGACGGAGAAATCAGGGTTAAAGTAAAAGAGGATTGTAAAAATTACATTCAAACTGGTAAAACAGAAAAAATAGTAGCAAAAAATAAAAGCTATCAATTAATAAGTACTGAGGCAGAAGTTAATAACATTTTAACGGGTTTTTATATTTTTAAACTCAAGGAGGTTAAGTAATGAGATTTAAAGTCCTTGGATCTAAAATAAATCAAAAAGCCATAGACAAGAAAATTGGTGATTCTAAAAAATTTCAAAAGAAAGCTCAAGAAATAGCCAATCAAAAGTTTAATGAAGCTAAAAGTAAGCTGTTAGAAGAATTTGACGCTCACCCAATTACTCAAGAAATAGAAGGAGGAGCTCAAGCCTCGAATATTTCAGGGACTCTTTCTGGGTATGGAAATTTATTTTCTTTTATTGGGTTTTCTCAAGGCTCAAATCCAGCGGGAGCAGTAAGAAACTTCCTGCAATCTTTCGTAAGAATGAGGGAAGTAAGAAAAAGAAAAGGCGTAAATAAAGAGTTCGCAGTGGATTTACCCACAATGAAAGACTTTAATTTTGCAGCAATGCCTTGGGAATCAGGAAATAACTGGGTTAGAGCAGTAGAAATGGGTATATCTAATTTTAGTTATTATATGAATAAAGCTTCTAACGCCTCTAGATCAGGAAAGGGTATTCAAATAGACGGTAAAATTAGAAGTTCAAGTTCAAAGGGTATGCCTTATATGAGGCAAATATTAAGCAACTTTAAAGGAAGGCTATCGAAATGAAAGCTCAATATGAAAATTTATTAATGAGTAGCATGATGCTTACTATCGATCATGTTATTTGTAATACTGGAGAAGGTTACACAAACCACTCTGGAAGCTTTTACCCTACTCAGAAAAAATTTAATCAATACCACCAATTATCTTTACCCTACAAACAAATCGTAGGAGATACTTCCGTTTCCGGAGCAAACGTTTTGCAAGGGGTAACCGTTGACGGAAATTTCAAAACCGTTGGCGAATCTGGGCTCGCAGGTATTTTACATCATAAAGGTACGTTATTGTTTAACTCAGACATGACAGGGCATACTGTAACCGGAAATTTCGCTGTAAAAGATTTTAACGTTTATATAACTACAAAAGCAGAGCATGACTTATTATTTAAAACAGCAAAGCAAATTAACCCTAAATTACCGCAAATAGAAGAAGGGCTTGATCCGAATACGGAAGCTTATCCAGCTATTTTCTTGAAAAATATGGGAGGATTCAATGACGAGTTCGCCTTGGGGGGACTAGATAACAATATAACTAATGTTAGGGCTATAGTTCTCGCTGCTTCAGCTTTTAATTTAGACGCCGTTTGTGCCTTGTTAAAAAATATGGCTCATTCTAATTTAAAAATCATGTCTTCCCTTCCGTTTAACGCTATAGGGGCTTATACTAATATATCTTATGATTACGCAGCATTAGCTGCTTCCGCAGAACGGTACTCCTATATTAAGGAGGTCAGAATGACGAAAATTATGCCGGACCAAGCTGGCATGCAAAACTTAAATATAGATGTTTTTGCGGCTTTTATAGATTTCGAAATTCACTCATTAGGCCATCATTAAGGTTGTTTTTTTCAAAAAAACTTTGTTTTTTTTTCACAACTTATCTAAAAAACTGTAATACTGGAGTAAGGAGATATATATCTTATGGCTACTACTATACAAAGAACCATTTACACAGGCACTAACGTCTTTGTTGATCCAGAGGGAAACCTCACTGGATGGAACAGCGGTGGTGCTGGCGGTACTACAGGCATTGTCTGGGTAAATACCGCGCAAAATGCAACCTTTAACCTTAACATCCCTCGTGCGGATATTAACGTTTTTGGTGTTACGGGTGTTATTGATAGACCGCAGCTTGAAGCTGAAACTGCAACGTTTGAGTTCGGAATGATTCCTAACTTGGCTACGCCCGCTGCTGTTTACAATAAGACATTAATTGCAGACGATTTAGACGCTCTAATCGCTGACGCCATCGCGGAAACTCCGGTTTACGTTACGGCTGGCGCTCCAAAAGTCGGAGCCGTCAAGAAAGCGTTAATGAACTCATTGACTGGTGAGGCCACAGTAGGTGCTCTTGCTAACTTCACATTGAGTTTCACTGGAGCTACTCATACTGCCGCTAACCCAGCTTATACTGGCGTTACTGCTCAATATGATGATGACGGAACTTATACCAACGTTGCTGTTGGCGCTACTGGCCTTACTGCTAAAGCCTCTGTAGTAACACCCCAACAGGTCGTGTTAACTCAGGGTGGCGCAGGTAACGATGGAAGTAACGGCGCATTGGTTGATGAAGCCATGCCAGATGGAGATAGCGATAACATCACAGAGAGTTGCGCTCAGTCCGCTAGCTTCTCTTGGGACGTTCCCGTAGAGACCGTTCTCTGCTTGGGATCAGATCCTACTTCTGATGGTATTGCTCTCGGTAATCCTCCGGGAAGCTCTTCCTTCACTGTTGAAGCTCTGGCCGCTCAGTTAGTTGGTAAAGGCAAGCAAGATTACAAGCTCACTCTTGGAGCTTATAACTTTGCGATGTCCGGCGGTAATATCGATTCCAGAACCCATAGCCTTGCTGTTGGTGACCTTTACGGTTCTTACAACTATGTTATTGGTGGTACTGGTGACGGTTTTGTAGTTACCTAATCCGTATAACTGAAAGGTTAAGTCAAAATTATAAACCCCGCTTCGGCGGGGTTTTTTTGTTAAAAAAGTGTAATTAATATTAAGGAAAAAGGTAGTTTTATGACAGATGAAGGTAATAGGCGTTTTTTAGAAGCGGAGTCAAAAAGAATAATAACAAAGCTTTTTAAATGTTATTTATCTTCTCTTGAAGATTTAAGATATCAACATCAAATTTCTATTGATCGTTTAAAAGGAGATCTCACCCCAGAACAGCTAGAAATACTTAATTATTTAGATTTTTATCGCTATAGCTTAATTAGAAAAAGGGTGTTAGATAACGGGAATGAAACGATAAGAGATATGCATAATATTTTGGATAATTTCGACATAAGACTAAATGATAATATATTAAATAACAACAAGGAAAAAGGAAATTAATTATGGCAAAAAAATGGCTTTATTCATTTACTATTAATAGGGAAATTGAAACCGAAAAAAAGAGTAAATCTACCAATGACGAAGGTAAAGAGGTGGAGGTAATCGAAAAGGTTAAGGAAACTACGCCTGTAGAATTCAGTATTCAAAAGCCCTACAGAAAGCTTTACGACGACGCAGAGTTATTTTACGGCGTAAAGATGTCAGAAGGCATCAAGGCTGGCCTTTTAACCAGAAACCTTTTAGCTAAAAGGTACGAAGACGATGGGGGAGCATTCAGCGAAACAGAAAAGCAAAGATACTCAGAACTCTATATGGGGATTTACAATAAGGAAGAAGAGTATCAAAGACTTCAATTAAATTTAGATAATAAACCTCAAGAATTAAAAGACAGACTTTCTCAAGACTTGTTGTATGAATTAGCCGACCTTAGAAGAGAGCTTGCCGAAATTGAAAACAGTCAGTCTAACATCTTTGATCAAACAGCGGAAAATAGAGCTAAGAACCAAACGATTATGTGGTGGGTATTAAAGCTTTCTCACTGGAAAGAGTTTGATCATAAAAATGCAGAACCTTTTTTCGAAGGAAATAACTTTGATGAAAAGCTAAATGTTTACGACGCTTACGAAGAAGATGATGACGAATTTTTTGGAGAAGCGATTCGGAAATTAGCTTACTTTGTTAGCTTTTGGTACATGGGAAGAGCTACTAGCGCTGAAGAGTTCAAAACTGTAGAAGAGTTATATAACAGTCAAAACGGAATCGAGGAAGAAGATGCTGAGACTGAAGCCGAAACCGAAACCGAAGCCGAAGCTGAAGCCGAAAAGCCCAAACCAGCTACAAAGAAAAAGAGGGCAAGGAAAAAGAAGGCTAAAGCTAAAAACGAAGAGCCCGAAAAGCAAGAAGAAGAAGCTGAGCAAGAACTTCAACCAACAGCGAAAGAAGAAACCTTAGAAAAGGTTTCCCAAGATGCTGAAAATACAAGCGGTAAAACCGCTCGACAACAAGCGGCGGAAAATATGATCCCTACAAAATCAGACAGTTTGGCCGCAAAGGCTTCTGACTCCGAAGAAGAACCAAAAAAACAATAAAATTCTGATGTGATTCTTACTGACACAAAAGAATGCAGAGAAGCTTATCGAGAAATACTTCAAGGTTATTCTTATCTGCCTGAAGAAAAATTATACTTAAAACATTTTTCTGAATCAGATCTTGGTGAATTAGAGTTTCTATACAAAGAATGCACTAGGAGTATTGAAGCTCAAGGTATAGAAAAAGAAAAAGATAAACTAAAGTTTTTAGAAAAAGAAGGTCACTGGACTGAGGGTGATGAAGCCTCTTACGTAGAAGCAAAACTCGCAGTTCAAGACGCTTATGAATTTAAAAGAAAGCTGGTTGACCAAGAACAAGCTAAAAATTTCGAACAAGTCATTGAAGAGCAGGAGAAAAATTTTAAAGAAATTTCTGACTCAAGACATTCTATACTTTATCCAACTTTAGAAGGGTATTGTGATAAAAAAATTAACGAACACTACGTTCGTCTTTCTTTGTTTAAGGATAAGGAGCTTAAAGAGCCTTTATTGACAGAGGAAGAATTCGAGGATTTATCTTTCATTGAACTAAATAAGTTTATTGTTATTTACAATAATATCAGCCTTAAATTTGACCAAAAGAACATAGATAGAATAGCAGTAAACTCTTTCTTTCTTAATGCTTTTATGATGAGTAATAATGACCCAGTAAAATTTTACGGAAAAAGTGTTTTAGAACTAACTTTATATCAAATGAATGTTTTTAATAAGGGTAAATATTACAAATCAATACTTGAAGAAGGAAAAGATCCGCCTAATACGCTGTACGAAACCATAGACCAACACGGATTAGACCCAATAGTAAACTGGTATAATACTGCATTTAATCAAATTAGAAATGAAAGGGAAAGGCAAGCTATGCAAGCCAGAAGCAGAAGGTAAAAATGTATGATTTTTTTTTAAAAAAGTGTAATAACACATGGGAAAAGGAATAAATGGCTGACATCAGAGTAAGAGTTGCTGGCGAAACTACTCAACTTCAAAAAGACATTAAAAGAGCTTTAAGGAGTGGGGGTTATCAACTTGCTGCATTAGATGGCAAAAAATTCACCCAACCTTTAGGTAAAATTAAAGGTCAGCTTGGTGAGTTTGAGAAATCTATGGAAGCGGCAAATGCTCGTGTTATTGCTTTCGGAGCTTCTACTGGTGCTATCTACGCTGTATCTGCTGCAATTAGGGAAATGGTAAGAGCTACCATTGAAGTAGAAAAGACTCTGGCGGACATCAATGTAATCCTTGGGGCTACCCAATCAAATTTAGAATCCTTTGGTAATACTTTATTTTCAATAGCCAATTCAACAGGTCAATCGTTCCAGACCGTAGCAGACGCCGCAAACGAATTAGCTAGACAAGGTTTAGGTGTAGAGCAGACTTTAGAAAGAACTAGAGACGCGATGATTCTTTCGCGTATAGCTGGATTAGATGCTGCTAGCGCTGTTACAGCTTTGACTGCTGTTTTAAATGGTTTCACAAAAGCTGCTCATGAGTCTAACGAGGTAGTAAACAAGATGGCTGCTGTAGACGCGGCATTTGCCGTTAGTTCTGCTGATTTAGCTGAAGCAATCAAGCGTGTTGGTAGTACTGCTTCCGAAGCTGGCGTTTCCTTAGAAGAATTATTAGCTATTGTCGCAGCAACACAACAGGTAACCGCTCGTGGTGGCGCAGTAATTGGTAACTCATTCAAAACGATTTTCACAAGAATGCAGAGACCAAGAGTCCTTGACACTCTCGCAGCTATAGGAGTTGAGACGAAGGGGAGTTCGCAAGAATCTCTTGGCCTAATGAAAGTCATGAGTAACTTAGCTAAGACTTACGATACTCTTGGAGCGAGACAAAGATCTGTTGTAGCGGAAATGGTTGGTGGAGTTTTCCAAGTCAACATATTGAAAGCTGGATTGGCAGACTTGAATAAAGAGTCTTCATTATATGCGAACGCTTTAAAAATTGCCTCTAACGCGGCTGACGAAGCTAACGTAAGAAATGAAATGCTTAATCAAACGTTAAGCGCTCAGCTTATAAAAACGATGAACAATCTAGTTCGAGTTGGAGCTAAAGTTGGAGAGATAACTTTTGCTCCAGCAATGGAAAAGGGGCTAAAAGGTATAAACGCTATATTAGGCGAAGGAGTTGCAGACGAAAGTACTGGTGTAAAAATTGGGGCCAAAATAGCTAAAGGTCTTTTATCTGGTTTAGGCTCCGTAATTAGCGGCCCCGGAATAGCGTTCATTACTTTAGGTATAATGAAGTTATTCCAAAAATTAATTTCATTTGCGGCTGATGCAGGTGGTTCAATGCTAGGGTTTAATAATGCTTCAAAACAACAAGCAAATATTCAGGCTCAAGTACTATCTTACTTACAACAAAACCCAAGAGCAATCGCCGCTATTAATAGTGGATTATTAACAGAGAAGCAGCTACACGCAGATATCCTAGGCATGGTTCGTCAGCAAAATTTAGAAATGGATAAAATGGATAAAGTGGCTTCCAATGTTGCTAGAAAAATGGGCAGAGGTGGCTACGGGGTTGCATCAGAAGGAAGCAAGGAGGGGATGATAGTGGGCAGGGGAGGATATAGCGAAGGTTATATTCCAAGCTTTAGCGAAAGAATTTACGAAGAATCAAACGCAAGAAGACTTGGGGCTTCACCCTCGGTTAAAGCCGTCAGTCGTCCCGACATAAAAGCCGGAGGCGCTAAGGGGATCACGGCAAACAATCAAGAGGAAATTATCACCCCGCAACAACTTCAACAAAAATATGGCGTTACTCCCAAGGGCGGGGAATCAGCAATTATACCAAAGTATGGAGCCATAGGGGTAAAAAGAAGGAAAGAGCTTGAGTCTAATATTAAAAAAGCTCAAAAACCAGTCAATTTAGCCAAGGGGTTTGTTCCAAACTTTGTAAACATAACAGATGTAAAAAAATGGCAAGAAGCAGACAGTAGAGGTGAAATACAAAGAGTAAATTATAAAAAAGGCAAAAGAGCTTCTTCTCAACAAAAGGGACCAAGAAAGCCGAGTGTTGCTCAGATGGTTCAATTCATGCAGCAAGATATGGCCAACCTTCCTGATCAAGAAATTAAGGATTATGCAAGCTTGTATAATCAAGGAATCATCAGGGGCAATATGACTATAGCTGGAAAAGTAGCCCCTGACAGAGTTAAAGAGAAATTCCGTCAATACACCGGACAGAAGATCGGAACAGACGAGGCAAAAGGAATCACCAAGAACGAAAAAACAAGAACCCCAATTAATGTTAATGAAATAGCAGAAGGCGGAAGAGTTCTGCCTGTTTTAGGGTTAGAAACGCAAAAAGGCTTACCCAAGGTTAACGAAGGCGTAGCTAAATTTGGATTAATTGAGAGTCAAATCCCAAAACTTCAAGAAAATTTCAACAGAGAATTCCAAAAAGAATACCAAACAATGGTTGGTAATGTTGGAACAAAGATGTTTAAAGGTTTAAAAGATCAGGCCAAGATGCAAAAAGCCTTTAAGCCTCAAGAAATAGCTGTCGATGCGCAAGGCCCAGTCAAAGGTGCTGTTTGGGAAAGCTTCGTTAGGGGAATGATGTCTAACGAAAGGAAACAAGTTTCCGGACAAAGGGTAGATATTGAAACAGGAGGAGTAAAGAAAGAGTTTGCTCACTTGTTCCCAGAGCAGCTTCGCAATAAACCTTTCGAGATCAGATCGGGGGGCATCACAAGAGATGAAGCTAGAGAAAAAATGAGGGCGAGCGGGATCTCAATGTCTGTTGACGAAATAGGAGACTTTGTTGGACCTTCTGGAACTAGAATGACCGCTGAAGAAGCTAGAATTTTAGCACAACAAAGAAGAAGTGGCGTAGTTAAGACTCCTAATCTAGCAAAAGATTTAACCAAAGGTGGACCGACAAGCAGACTACAAAGAATGGTTTTAGACGCGGACCATCTAAGAAACTATTACGGAAGTTTGCCTCCCCAAGAAGCTGAAAACCTACTAGCAGAACAGGGAGTTAAAAATGTAAAACAACTTTACAATAAAATGGCGACCTCTGCGCAAGCTGCGGGCAAAAGCACAACTTTAATTAATGCCGCTCCGGGAGCCGGAAAAACTTCCTTCGCTATAGGTAATAAAGGAACCCCTATATCTACTCTCGATGATTTACAGAGAGGTTCAAAATTAGTTATGGTAAGGGCTGTTGAGCAGGGTGAAAACTTAGTTAAAGAGGAATACTTTGCTAAAGCTGATAGAGTAATTCACTTAGACGTCCCTGCTGAAGAAATTGAAAGAAGAAGGGGTTTGAGAGACAAAGAAATCGTAGAAGGTAAATCTAAAACCTCATTCGGTAGAGAAGCTGGATCAACCATGTTCGCTGGAAAAGATTTTAGCCCAGCAGAAGCAAGGGTAGCTGAAGAGTTTGCGGGAACAAGAGGCAAATTTCAATCCCTGAGAGCCGTTGAAGAAGGCGGGGAATGGAAATGGAAAAGAAAAGATTTTAAAGATGTAGAAAAGATTACAGATGTTCCAATAGCTATGACTGCCGGAGCTTTCTCTCCTCCCCATAAGGGTCATGGCAAATTAATGGAAGCCGCCTTAAGAGAAGCCGAAAAAACAGGAGCCGTACCTATAGCGGCAGTATCTAAAGGAGAGGGTAGAGTTGGAGACGTAGGGCTAACGATAGGAGAAAAAAGAAAATTAATTGAAGATCAATACACAGGCATGAGAACTATCTCTGCCTCTGGATACGGAGGAATACCAGAAGTCATTCGGGGGCCGGAAGGAAATTTAATAAGAGCAAAGCACGGCGAATCTAAAGTTTTTCTTGGCTCAGACAGAGTAGATGACTCTGTAGGAGAACGTTTTAGAAAAAAGGGGTTTGAAGTCTCAGAGGTTGCTAGAGACTTGAAGTCAGAAGGCATGGAAACGGACGCGTTAAGCGCAACGAAAGTAAGAGCGGCTATACTAGAAGGAAGGCAAGAAGAAGTCAAAGCAGCACTAGATCCTCGTATCGCAGAAAGGCTAACAAGACCCGAAAACGTTAGAAGAATGAATAAACGGGCCGCCGTAATAGAAGAGTATAAACAAAAAGAATCCGGAATAAAAGACTTAGTATCTTTAGAATTTCAAAATTTAACAAAGCTAGCAGTTAGCAAGGGGCTTAGAGCTCCTACTGAAAAGCCAATTACAAGATTGGTCGGTAAAGTAACAAAAACGGATGATCCAGAAATTGTAGCTTCAATTGGAAGAATTAAAGATTTAAGAGATAACGAAAAAAAGAGACTTAAAAGCCATTACAATAAACGCGTTTCCCTCATGGCTCGCGAAGAACCGATTTCAATGGCGCAAGGTTTTGTTCCTAATTTTGCTGTGAAAGATCACGGGTATGGAGTGATTACAGCTTTAGAAAAAGGAAAAAAATCTAAACCAAGACAAGATCATACTTGGGGAGTATCGCTTGGCCGTATGGCTAAAAAAATGCCTGAGTCATACGATCTTTTTGAGAAAGCTTTCTTGGGGAAATACAAAAGATACCCAGATGAAAAAGGCGAAAAATATAAAGGTGATCCAGCTATTCAGTTAGAACTCACAGGAGGAATAGACGAGACAAACGTTAGCCAACGAGGAGCTTGGGGCGCTGCGAGAAAAGAGATACATGGAGAAATTAAAAAAGATTACGAAGCTTTAACTAAAGCAGACAAAAGATATATAACTAAGGGTGGTTATAAACAAAAACAAAAAGAGTTCGACAAAGATTCTAGACACGGTCATTCAACAGCGGGAGTACAACTTAAGAAAAGGGCAGGAGGAAAATTTGAAGACTACATTGAGCAAATCACTGGCTCTAGACAGGCTGGCTTTGATGCTCCCATCGATTTTCCAAAGATAAAAAACAAACCTAAAATTGAAGTAGCGCAAGTTATTAAAGACGCTGAAGCGAGACTGAGCTTAAATGCAGC
>MDSZ01115985.1_pt1 | contig 17072 bp, 17 predicted proteins | sample 811201 | NCBI WGS metagenome assembly MDSZ01 (sample SAMN05326647, study PRJNA326480) | marine metagenome | isolation source: seawater | place: Indian Ocean: North | collected 2010
CATATATCTTCGCTTTTTTATTAATACTCTTCTCAATTAAGTATGTTGAATAACCTCTAAGTACACCACTTTCAATAATATTTTTAGGAGAAATTAGTTTTATAATAATAAACGTAATTAGTGAGTTGTTATATCCCATACCTTTATTTAAATTTGAAATAGGTTGAATTTTGAAAGTTTTTTCAAATTCTTTAATATGTTTTAAAATTTGACTTCGATTAGTTTTAAAATTAGCAGATTTAAAAAAATTTAATAAATATATTGCCAGTTCTTTGTTCCTCAACTTAATCAAATTGTTAGATAAATAACTCTCTTGTTCTGGGCGAAGATTAGATGGTTTTCTTATAATTTTAATTTTTAGGAAAAAAAGTAGTAATCTATTTATAAAATTAAAAAAGCTTTTATTTACAAAATCTTTTTTGTTAACAAAACCCCAATAATTTGAGGATGTTTTAAATTGTTTTTTATCGATAATCATATGAGGATTATTTAAATCTTAATAGCTGATCTACCAGTGTAATCTGTCACATTAAAAAGGGGTTTTTTTTTAATCTTTTCAAAATATTCATCTACTGCTTTCTTAGACCCCTGCCAATGACCATAGTCATCTATAAGTATATTTCCTCTATGAGATAAAATAGGATACAAAATATTTAGTTCTAATAAGGTAGACTCATACCAGTCTGTATCAAGTCTTAGAACAGATATCTTAGTTGGTATATTATGTTTATGACTTAATGTTTCCTTTACATCACCTTTTATAAAATTAACTCCATCAATACTTAAATTCATATCTTTAAAATTATTTTTTACGTCTTCGAGTGATGCATAACACCATTTATTATAATCTTTTTCTTGATTTTGAATATACCTCTCATTTGCTGACACATTATTAGTAAAATCTTTATCAACTTCAGTTGGCTCTGTCATACCAAGGAATGTATCAAACAAATATAATTGTTTATCAGAACCTAATTTTTCAAATATTTTTTTTGCAATAATAGCATTACCGCCTCTCCATACTCCACATTCAACAAAATCTCCATCTATTCCCTCTTCAACTACGTATTTGCATGCTTTTAGTGTAGCAACCAGTCTTGGAATAGAAGTCATTGAATATTTTGATTCAAAAACATTTCTAATAATTTCAATCTCATCACTACTTAATTCTACATAGTTGTAGTCATTAGAATTATTATTTTTAATAATACTGTAACCAAAATTATTCAATTTTACTTTTAAAAAATTCTTTAAAATATCGATCATTTTTAAAAATTAATATATCTTAAATGATAATAACATATTGAGTTAATTAACAAAATAACCATTATTTAGAAATTAAAGATAATTTTATAATCTTATTATAAAACTTCTCTAAGATAACAGTAAATTTAATTAAGGAAAAACTTGTAGAGTATTTTCTACTTTAAAATCTTTTAATTAAACATAATATATCATCTTAAGATAAGTTTAATAATGGCTTTTAATGAAAGATAGATTGAAAAATAAGCTAAATTATAAAAAGGTTTTATTTTTTTTTGCTCATCCTGATGATGAAACATTATCTGCAGGAGGCACAATTAATAAGATGTGCCTAAATAATATTGAAGTAAAAATTGTTATAGCCTCTCAAGGATTAATAAGTAGAGATAGTCAAAATATTAAAAATATTGATATGCACATTAGCGACCTCAGAGAGGCTTGCGAAGTATTAGGTGTAAAAAAAAAAAATTTAATCATTGGGAATTTTAAGGACAACTCTTTTGACAGTGAACCTTTGCTAAAATTAACAAAGTATTTTAATAAATTATTATTTGATTTTAAGCCTGATGCAGTTTTCACTCATCATAAGTATTGCACAAATATTGATCACAAATATTGTTTTGAAGCTGCATTAATATGTACAAGACCAGTAAACGGTACAATGATAGACCTTTATTCTTGTGAAACTATAAGTAGTACGACTTTTAACAGACCATACAATTTTGATCCAAGTTATTTTAGCGTTTTATCGAAAGAAAATTTAATTGCTAAGAAAGATGCTTTAGATAAATTTAGGTTTGAAAAAAATAAATTCCCACATATGAGATCAAAAAAGTTTATAGAAATAAATGCTCAATTTAGAGGGGCACAAATTGGAACTGATTATGCGGAAGCATTTTCAGTAATGAACTTATTTAATTAGATAGCTCTCTAAAAATATTAGCATTTGTTTTTGAATTTTTTATTAAATTCTTTTTCTTTTGAATATCTCTTATTACTGAGGGGTTACAAATTAATTTATCTAATGTCTTAGATAGATCATTAATATTTTTCAAGCTTATATGTAAATCTTTAATTTGTGAAAATTTAGAATTTTGTAACTGATTTTTCGCATATATTGTATTTATGCTTATTGTTTGCGAGGTAAGCCTCTCTATGAAAGAATACCCATAGCTACCAATAAAGAAATAACTTTTTTCGTAAAAGTTTTGCATTTTATTACTATTAAAAATTACTTTGATTTTATTATTAGTTTTAAAATTTCTTATTTGTTGATTTGTTATTTTCATTTCGGAAGTTAAAATTATATTTATTTTCATTTTGTTATAAAACATACTACCTTTTAATTCATTAATAGTGTTTTTGATAATTTTATAATTACTTAATGAAGAATAAAAAATTGTTATCGGTATAGTCTTATTATAATTAAATTTTTTGATTGAAATATTTTTATTATAAGAATTTTTTAAAATTAGATATTTTAACCCCAATAATTTCTTTATACCTTTAAATTTTTTAGGATTTTTAGGACTGATACTTGAGTAGTTTAAATAAAAATCACTTTTAAATTTAATTATCCCATGGTCATCAATGATACATATTTTATCTGAAAGACTCTTAAGTAATTCAAATTTTTTTTTTGTAATTTTATAGCTATCTAAAAAAATTAAATTAAAGTGATATTTTTCTAAATTTCTAATGATATTTACATGCCTATCAATCTTTACGTTTAGAGATAATTTTTTTAAAAAAAAATAACATTTCCAATTATTATTTCTGAAAGTATGCGATAAATTAATACACCTTCCTAAGTGACCCCTTCCACTGTCATTGTCATAATCGGGTATAAAACAAACCTTTTTCACTTACAATCAATCAAAAACTTATGTATATATAATCAACTTCATTAAGTTAAACTAAAATGTTTAATAATAAAACGATATTAATTACTGGTGGCACAGGTTCATTTGGCCAAGCATTTGTTAAAAAAATTCTTAAAGAATATAAATTAAAAAAAATTATTGTTTTTTCCAGAGATGAATTAAAACAGAGCGTCATGCGAAATAAAATCAAATCAGAAACGCTTAGATTTTTTATTGGAGATGTAAGAGATCTTAGTAGACTTAATGAAGCAATGTGGGGATGTGATTATGTAATTCATGCTGCTGCACTAAAACAAGTTGATGTTGCTGAATATAATCCGTCAGAGTGTATCAGAACAAATATTAATGGTGCAGAAAATGTTATAAAAGCTTCAATTGAACAAAAAATTAAAAAAGTTATTGCTTTGTCTACTGATAAAGCGGCTAATCCTATAAATTTATATGGAGCTACAAAATTAGCTAGCGACAAGTTATTTATAGCTGCCAATAATTTTGTTGGTGGCAAAAATATAAGATTTTCAGTTGTAAGATATGGTAATGTTTTTGGATCTAGAGGATCAGTTGTCCCTGTTTTTAAATCTCAAATCGCAAATAAAAATAAATTTTTAACAATTACTAACCCAGATATGTCTCGTTTTATAATTACTTTAGATCAAGGAGTCGCTTTTGTATTAAAATCTTTTAAAAGAATGAAGGGTGGAGAAATTTTTATTCCAAAACTTCCTTCAATAACTGTTAGTGAAATAGCTCAAATCATGTCACCAAATCTTAAGAAGAAAATTATTGGCATTAGGCCAGGTGAAAAAATGCATGAAATAATGTGCCCTTCAGACGATAGTTCAAATACATATGAGTTCAAAGATTTTTATCTTATTAGACCCTCATTACAATTTAGTCACATATATGACTTTTCAAAAACAGCTCTTAATGAAAAAGGTAAAAAAGTTAAGATGGGTTTTGAATATCGTTCAGATAATACAAAAAAATTGTCCAAAAAAGATTTTGAAAAGATGTTAAAAAATCTAAATGACAATTAATAAATACAGTACGCAATTTATTGATGATATAGATATTAGTGCTGTTAAAAAATCTTTAACATCAGAATATATAACGCAAGGAACTTACAATAAAATTTTTGAACAAAACTTGTCAAAATATACCAAATCTAAATATTCTCTTGTCCTAAATTCAGCAACATCAGCTTTACATGTAGCTTGTTTATCGCTAAATTTAAAAAAAAATGACATAGTTTGGACAAGTGTCAATTCGTTTGTAGCATCCTCCAATTGTGCTTTATACTGCGGAGCAAAGGTTGATTTTATTGATATTGACACGAATACTTTTAATATCTCAATTGAGTTTCTTAAGCAAAAACTAAAGAAAGCAAAAAAAAATAAATCATTACCTAAGATTGTTGTTGTTGTTCATATCGGAGGTAACCCCTGTGATATGAAAGAGATTAAAAATTTATCAAAAAAATACAATTTTAAAGTTATTGAAGATGCTTCTCATGCCTTAGGGGCGTCTTACAAAAATAGTCTAATTGGGTCATGTAAATATTCTGATATTTCAATATTTAGTTATTATCCAGTCAAAATGATTACAACTGGTGAGGGCGGCTCATTACACACCAATAATAAAAATATTTTTAAAAAAGCCTCAATGTTAAGATCACATGGTATTACAAAGAACGTTAGATCACCAACAACTAAAAAATTTGAAAATTGGTATTATGAGCAAATTTATTTAGGGTTTAATTATAGAATGTCTGACATAAATGCATCTCTTGGTATTAGCCAACTAAAAAAGCTTGATAAATTTTTAAGAAAAAGAAATTTATTAGCAAATGAGTACAATAAACTATTTGATTCAAATAAGTATGTAAATTATCAAAAAATTGAAAAAAATAATCTCAGCTCTTATCATTTATATATATTGATGATTAATGAAAACTCTGAAGAAAATAATTATCAACTTATGAAATATTTATCTAAATTTAAAATTGGTACTCAGCTTCATTATCTTCCAATACATCTTCAACCATATTACAAAAAATTAGGTTTTAGAAAAGGTGATTACTTAAATGCTGAGAGGTACTCGCAAAAAGCTCTATCAATTCCTCTCAATTTTCATATGAGCTTAAAAGATATAAGGTTTATATCAAATAAAATTAATAAATATTTTGGAATTTAATAAGATTATAATTGGTACAGCACAAATATCTCAAAACTACGGTATTGTTCGAAAAGTCTCTAACTTTGATTTAGTTGAAATTCTTAACTATTCTTCTTCAAAAGGTATACATTTTATTGATACATCAAATAATTACGCAAATGCACACAATTTAATTAAAAGTTATAAACATAAAAATAAATTCAATATTATTGCAAAAATATCTTTTAAAAAATTCAATTTTCATAGTCTATCAAAGAAAATAATCGATTCAGAATTTGAGAATATTTTCAATACTTTAGGCTTAAAACATATTTACTGTATAATGTTACATGAGTCATCAGTACTAGATCATAAAAACAGTAATTTTATAATTGATAAATTGTATGGTTTAAGAAAACAAAAAAAAATAAAAAAAATAGGTATTTCAATTTACGATATAAGTGAATTAGATAAATATTATTCTTATAATTTCGATATTATTCAAGGTCCATTTAATTTATTTGATAGAAGAGTCAAAGACTCTGGTTGGTTAAAAAAAATTAATGATGATAAAAAAGAATTTCATGCAAGATCTATTTTTTTACAGGGGCTATTATCTCAAAAATCTATTAAACAAATACCAGATAAGTTTTATTTATGGAAAGATACTTGGAATAAATGGTTTGATTTGCATAAAAAATATAATGCAGATCCTATCCAATCATCACTTTCTTTTGTATTAAATGAAATGTTAGTTGATAGTATTATTTTAGGGATAGATGATTTATCACAACTTAAACAAATTATTCAGTTGTGTGAAATAACTAAATTAGATAGTGACTTATTGAAAGAGATAAATAAAATGAAAATTATTGATGATAAATTAATCAATCCAAAAAACTGGAAGTATTTTTAAATGAAAATTGGAAATAAATTTATTGGAGATGGTCACCCTTGCTTTATAACTTTTGAAGCTGGCGCTACTCATGATGGCTTAATTTCATCAAAAAAACTTGTCAAACACGCAGCAAAATCAGGTGCTGACGCAGTTAAATTTCAAATTTTTGATCCAGATGAGTTAATAGCTGACAAAAATATGGAGTTTGAATTTGATATATTGATTGATAGATCTACCAATAAAACAAAAACAGTATCAGAAAATTTATACGACATATTTGTTAGAAGAAGTTTAACATTTGAAGAATGGACTGATTTGAAGAACTATTCAGATAGTTTAGGACTTACTTTTTTTGCAACAATTGGCGATGAGCTAGGTCTTGACTTTGTGAGAAGAGTTGGCTGCGACTCTATTAAAATTGCATCTGCAGACGTAAACTATTTTCCATTCTTAAAAGAAGTTGCAAAAACAAAAATCTCAATACAACTAGATACTGGAAACTCAACTATAGGGGAGATTGCTGATGCTATCGATCTAATAAAGTCTGAGGGAAATAATGATATAATAATCCATAATTGCCCCTCAGGATATCCAGCTAAATTATCATCGATTAATTTGAATATGATTAATTCTTTAAAAAAAATGTTTAATTGCCCTGTAGCTTATTCAGATCACTCTCAAGGATTTGATATGGATATAGCAGCAGTAGCCATTGGCGCAAATCTATTGGAAAAAACAATTACTTTGGACAAAACAACTCCGAGAGTTGAGCACATCATGTCTCTTGAACCTGATGAAATGAAGTTTTTCGTAAATAAAATTAGGGAGATAGAAATTGCAATGGGCTCTTCTAGAAGAATTTTTACTGAAAAAGAAAAATATTCAAGATTAAAAGTAAGAAGAAGTATTTATTCAGCTGAAAGTTATAAAAAAAACACTTTGGTAAAAAATATGCAATTAAGATTTAAAAGACCTGGTTATGGAATACCCCCAGATCATCTAGATAAAATTATAAATAAAAAATTAATCAAAGATGTTGAAAAAGACCAATTATTATCCTTAAATGACTTTGATTGATAAACCAATAGCTATTCTACCAGCTCGGCTAAATTCTAAAAGACTCCCAAAAAAAAATATCCTTAATTTCAAAAATAAACCATTAATTTCTTGGGCAATTAGAAAAGCTATTAAATCAAATTTATTTAGAAAAATTATTGTAAGTTCTGAGTCTTTACATTTAAAAAAAATATGCAAAAAGGAAGGCGTAGAATTTTTTGAGAGAAAAAATAAACTTTCTCAAAATAAGTCTACTGTAATTGAAGTTTGCAAAGACGTTCTAAATTCAAACTATTTTGATCATGCTCATAATAATTTGATATGTTGTATTTATCCAACAGCACTATTGCTAGAAGTAGGTGATTTGAAAAAAAGTTATAATGAATTTAAAAAGTCAGAATTCCAATCTCTAATATCAGTATCAGAGTACAATTTGCCCCCATTTCAAGCTCTTTATCAAAATAAAAAATATTGGAGTCTTTTTTTTAAAAAATATGAAAAAAAACAATCTAATTTTTATCCAGAAATTTTATGTGATGCAGGTATGATATATTGGATTTCTAAAAAGAATTTATTTAAATATAATTCTTTTTATACAAATAAAATGGGAGTACATAAAATTCCTGTCGATAGAGTTTGTGATTTAAATACTCCTATGGACCTAGCAAGGTTGAGGTTAAATTTAAAATTTATTAAAAATGAAAAAAAAATATTCGTATAAAATTTCAAATAAAATAACTGGCCCTAAACTTTGGTTAAGAGCGAAAAAAACTATCGCTGGTGGCAATATGCTTTTGACCAAAAACCCAGATAGATATTTATCAGAATATTGGCCAACTTACTTTTCAAAAACAAAGGGATGTAAAATATGGGATCTTGATTCAAATACTTTTTTAGATTTTAGTTATATGGGCGTAGGTACAAATTCTTTGGGATATAGTAGACATGAAGTTGATGAGGAAGTTATAAATCATATAAAATTAGGAAACATGTCTTCACTCAATGCACCAGAAGAGGTACTACTGTCAGAACAATTACTAAAGTTAAATCCATGGGCTGATAAGGTAAGGTATACAAGATCAGGTGGTGAGGCAAATGCTGTGGCTGTAAGGCTTGCAAGAACCTATCAAAAAAAAGATAAAATAATGATATGTGGCTATCACGGCTGGCATGATTGGTACATTGCTGCAAATATTGACTCAAAAAATAACTTAGATGAAAGTCTTATAAAGGGTTTAAATCCTGGTGGAGTTCCAAAAGAATTGATGCGTACAACAATACCTTTTAAATATAATGACATTGATACATTTAAAAAAATTATAAAAAATAATAAAGGTCAAATTGCTGCTGTCAAAATGGAAGTAGTGAGAAATATTGAGCCCTCAGATGATTTTTTAAAAAAAATAAGAGAAATTACTATCAAAGAAAAAATCATTTTGATATTTGATGAATGTACTTCTGGTTTCAGGGAAAAGTTTGGAGGAATATACTTAAAATATAACGTAACACCAGATATGATTATTTATGGTAAAGCATTGGGAAATGGATATGCGATTAATGCTATTTTAGGCAAAGGAGATATCATGAATTCTATTAATCAAACGTTTATCAGTAGTACATTTTGGACCGAAAGAATAGGTTACGTTGCAGCTCTGGCCACTTTAAAGACAATGAAAAAGGAAAAATCTTGGAAAAAAATCACTGATATCGGCAAAAATATCAGAAATTTTTGGTCTACTATTTTCTCCAAATATGAACTTGATGTAAATATTCAAGGAATTCCAGCTCTTTCTAATTTTTTTTTTAAACACAAAGATAACAAAAAATATATACAGTACATATGCAAAGAAATGCTAGAAAAGGGGTTTATATCAAATAATGTATTTTACTCGAGCACTGCACATGATAATAAAAGTGTCGAGAAATATACTAAAGCTTTTGATAACACAATTTTTGATTTAAAAGAAGCCATAGACTCGAAAAGATTAGATAAATATTTGAAAAAATTTTCAAAACAAAAGGAATTTATAGGAAGGTTAAATTGACTCGTAATGAAATTATGTAGTAAGTGTGTTATGCCCGAGACAGCAGAGTCACTGTCCTTTGATGATCAAAATTGTTGTTCGGTATGTAAGCAAATTGAGTTTAAACACGAGAATATTAATTGGATTGATAGAAAGCAAGAACTACATGAACTAGTAGAAAAATATAGAAATAAACATGATTATGATTGCATAGTGCCCTTTTCAGGAGGAAAAGACTCAACATTTACATTATATTATTTAGTTAAAGAATTAAAATTGAAGTGTCTAGTTGTGAGGTTTGATCACCTTTTTATGAGACCAGTAGTTGAGGAAAATTGTAATAGAACTTTCAAGATCTTAGGAGTAGATGTAATTAAATTTTCTCCAAATTGGAAAGTTGTAAAAAAATTAATGTTTGAATCTTTAGTTAGACGTGGAGATTTCTGCTGGCATTGTCATACTGGTATTTTTTCCTATCCAATGCATGTGTCATTAATGACAAAAGTTCCCTTAATTTTTTGGGGTGAGCCCGGGGCTGAGTATTCTTCTTATTATTCATATGATGAAAGTGAAGAGGCTGATGAAAGAAGATTTAATTTAAAAATTAATTTAGGTATAAATGCTGAAGACATGATTGGTATGTTAGACAATACAATTAGTGAAGACAAAGTTGAGTTAAGAGATTTAAAGCCATTTACTTATCCGGCAAGAAATCTCCTCAATGAGAACAAAACAAAATCTGTATTTTTAGGGACATACATTCCTTGGAACCCAAAAAAACAAGCAAAATTGATAAATAAAGAACTGGGATGGAAAGGTGACAAAGTCGAGGGTATTCCTGAGGAGTATAATTATGAAAAAATAGAGTGTTTCATGCAAGGTCTGAGAGATTACATTAAATTTTTAAAAAGAGGCTTTGGTAGAACTTCTCATTTAACATCAATTGATATAAGAAATGGAGAAATGACTCGAGATCGAGCTTTACAATTAGTGCGAGAGTATGATGGAAAAAGACCAAAAGCTCTTGATTTTTATTTAAATTTATTAGATTTAACAGAGGAAAAATTTTATGAAATTATATCAAATCATATAGTTGCTCCACATAAAATGCCAAATCCTGAAACTATAATTAAAAATAATAAAGTTCCTAAAGATTTTGAAAATTTTGAAAAAAATTTTTTTGATAACAAAAATTGAATTTTGGAATTATTGATTATGGTGACGAAAATACTGGATCTGGAAATTTAAATTCTGTTTTAAATTATTTATATTACCTAGGTTATTCAACCAAATTAATAAAATACCCTGAAGATATCAAGAAGGTTGACAAAATAATATTGCCGGGTGTGGGGGCGTCTAAACATGTTATGAAAAATATAAAAAAAAAATTTTTTGACTCAGCCCTTACAGAATTTGTTATAAAAGGAGGTAAACCTTTTTTAGGTATTTGTGTTGGAATGCAAATTTTAGCAAAAAATTTGACAGAGTTTGGTGAACATGATGGTTTAGGATGGATAGATGGTGATGTTATTTCTTTAAATGAAATATTATCCAAAGAGAAAGTCATACCTCATATGGGTTGGAATAAAATAAAATTTAAAAATGATAAACTTAAAGTAAACTGGAATACTGATAAATTTAATACTTTCTATTTCGCCCATTCTTATACACTTATCCCAAAATCAAATGACATTGTAAATAGTACATTTTCTTATGAGAGAGAATTAGTGGCAGGTATAAGTTTTAAAAATATTATTGCTACTCAATTTCATCCAGAAAAAAGTCAAATCTCAGGAGAATATTTTTTAAATTGGTTTGCTGAATGGAGGCCTTAAGTTGTTACAAAGATTGATCCCATCAATTTTGATTAATGATGAAAGATTATGCAAAGGTATAAAATTTAAAAATTTCAAAGATGCAGGATCTCCCGCTTCAACCGCAAGAGCTCATAATCATCAAGGTGCCGATGAATTAATCGTTAGTGATATTAATGCATCAAAAAAAAACAATCGACCTAATTTCGATATTTTATCTAAAATTTCCAAAGAGGTTTTTATGCCTTTAACTTTTTTTGGAGGCATATCAACAATATCCTTAGCCAGAAAATGCATGGATATAGGGACTGACAAAATTGGTTTGAATACCCAAGCAATAGAAAATCCAAAACTTATTCGAGATATTTCAAGACAATTTGGATCTCAAGCGGTTGTGATAGGAGTAGACATTCTAAAAAAAAATAATAGTTATTATGTTTTTGATCACAGAAATTCATCTATTTTTAATAATTTAAACCCTTTTGATTGGATAAAAAAAGCAGTAAGAATGGGGGCAGGTGAAATAAGAGTCATGTCTGTTGCTAATGAAGGGACACTTAATGGCTATGACTATGAGTTATATTTTAAGGTAAGAAGTTTAGTCAATGTGCCAATCATTCTTGAGGGTGGATGTGGAAGTCTAAATGATATTTCAAAAGCTTTTGATTTTGGAATAGACGGCGTAGCTCTGGGTTCCTTGTTAGTTTTTGCTGACAATAACTTAATTAAAATTAAAAAACATTTAATTACAAACAATAAAAATGTCAGAGAATAAATATATTTAAATAATGAAAAATTTATTATTTATTAAATCACCAGATTCTAGTTGGTTTGAGTTATCTAGATATTTTGAAAATTCTTATAATTGGAAATGTATTGGATGGATTTCACACGATCGTTATAAAAAAAATTTTTATAAATATAGAACAAATAGTTATGAAAAATTTTTTAATCAAGATAAATTTTTTCTTAATAATATTGACTTTTATTTAGAAAGCTCTTCAAAGATTAATTACGATGAAGAGTTAAAAGATATTTATTCTAAATCAAAATTTTACTATCCAATAATTTATGAACTCATTGATAGATGGTTTGATTTTTCTTACACAAACACAAAAGATTTAAAAAAAAAATATATTAATAAAATAATTAAAGATATGAATATTTTTATAAATCAAAATAAAATTGACATTATAATATCTCCTACAATTCCCCATAGAGTATTCGATTATATTTTATATATTTTGTGTAAGATTAAAAAAAAAGCTTTTCTGATGATAGAGGTTACTACCGGTATAATACACGATAGAGGAAAGTTAAAATGCCTTTATTTTGGAATGTTTTCCATCGAAAATAGAACTAAACATATGTTTAATACAAAGATTGATAATTTATCAATAAATAATAAAACGAAAGAATACTTAGAGTTTGTAGATCAAGAGAACAATAATCTCAAGTATGATTATGTTCAAAAAAAAGAAAAAATATCAAGAAGCCTTGTATATAAATTAAAAAAAAATACACCAAAAAATATTAGATTAACATTTAGTATATTTAAAAATCTTATTAAATTTAATTACAGTAGCGGATACCGTCTAGATACAAAGTCAAAAAATTTTTCAAAAAAAAATAATTACATTAATAATTTTAAATACAAACTTCATATTCATAAAAAAAATATTAAAGCATTAGATTTTTATACTCAAAACAGTATCAAAGAACTTCCTAAAAAAAAATTTCTGTATTTTGCAGCAAGTAAAACACCTGAAAGAAGCTCATGTCCAGATGCAGGCCTATTTTTTGACTCGATGAGAGTATTAAAAAAATTATCTAGTAATATTGATAGAGAAACAATTATAATTTACAAAGAGCATCCATCAAATTTCTATGATCCTTATGAGGATCATAGAAGAGACTATTTATTTTATGAAAAACTTACAAAACTTGGGAATATTATTTTTATAGACCATAATTATCCATCAATATCTTTGATTGATAATTCTTATCTTGTCTCATCAATTACTGGCACTCCTTGCTATGAGGCTTCTTTGAGAGGAAAACAATCACTCATATTTGGATCTACATGGTATGAATGTTTAAACTCAGTCACTGTTGTAAAAAATAGTAAAGACCTAATAAAATTTTTTAAATCTTTTAAATATAAGAGTGATGAAAGTATAAAAAAAAATAATCTTTATTTTCACAATAAAATTATCAATAATTCTTATGATTTAAACTTTAGAAGAAAAAAAAATTTTGGTGAAATAGAAATAAATAATAAAAGTTTTAAAGAAAAAATTGAATTGTATGCCAAGGCATATTTTACAGCATACGAATTCTATCAAAAATTTGAAATTAATAGCTGATAGTACTTAAATAGATATTAAGAAATAAATCTGTACTTTCATAAGAATATTAATTATTTTCTTCTAATGGAAGTCCGTCTGCAACCAACTAATAGTTATTTTCTAGTTGGAGGAGGAATTCAATTAGCAGAATTCTGCAAGTTATTAAAGACAAAAAATAAAGAGGTTACTGTGTTTGCAGCAAAAAGACATGCGGAAGAAGTCTTGCCTATACTAAAATTATCGTTAAAAGAATATTTATTAAGCCTTGATATAAAATTAATTTCACCTGAGGATATAAATAATGATCAAACTTTCTTATCAAAATGTAATTCAAATACTATTGTTTTAGGATTTGGTGAAACATATAAGTTTTCTCAACAAGTAATCAATGATTATAAATTTAGACTATTAGATGTAATGGGAGTTCCTCTTCCCAAATATCGTGGTGGTGCTCATTATACTTGGATGATAATGATGAAAAATAAATCTACAGCAGTTCATTTACAACAAGTAACCACTAATACTGTACAAGGCGAATTTGACGATGGAATGCTACTAAAATCAAAAAACTATAGTTTTTCACAATCTGCTATTACACCAAACGATTATTTCAAAGAGGCTATTACTGAAGTCATTACCTTTCTTGAAGAATTTGTTGATGAAGTCGACTCTAATCAAGTTTTTAAACTTAAAAATATAAATGAGGAAAATTCAATGTTTATGCCAAGACTACATACATTAACTAATGGTTGGATTAACTGGAATTGGAGTGGTGACGAAATAAATTCTTTTATTAATAGTTTTAGTGATCCATATTTGGGTTGTTCTACTCTTTTAAATAGTGAAAGAGTATTTCTAAAAAATTCAAGTATTATAGATAAAGATTTAAATTTTCATCCATTTCAATCAGGTTTAATATATAGAATATCTGATGAATCAATTTGTATTGCCTCAAAAGGCTGTGGGTTAATGATTAAATATTTAGGAAATAATCTTGGGATTATTGATTATAATCAACAATTAATTGGAAAAAGACTTTATACTCCTATAAAAGAGATGGAAAATTCAATGTTTGAGCAACCAGAGTATAATTCTGGAGGAAAAACTTAAATGAAATTTAAAAGATATTTAGAGTCAGAAAGAATTTATTTTCGAAACTTACAAGACTCAGACATTGATAAAGGTTACTTTGAATGGTTAAATGATCCTGAGGTAAGTCAATATCTTGAGACCAGATACTCAATTCAAACAAGAGAAATGATAAAAGAATTCATATCAAATCAATCTGGTAACAAAAATAGTCATTTATTCGCTATATGTCTTAAAGATAACGATCTACATATCGGAAATATAAAACTTGGTCCTATTGAATTTATTCACGGAAGAGGCGATTTAAGTTATTTAATTGGGAGAAAAGAATTATGGGGAAAGGGTTATGCCTCTGAGGCTGTAAAACTTATTCTTGGATTTGCTAAGAAAGTTTTAAATTTATATAAAGTAGATGCAAGTGTTTACGAAGATAACATTGGTTCTTATAAAGTTCTTTTAAATAATGGTTTTAAAAAACAAGGAAAATTAAAAAATCATTGGAATATTAATGGTAAATACCAAGATAATATCTTATTAACTAAAATTCTTTAATCAAAAATCAATATCACTAAAATCTATTGGATGACCAATTTTAAGATTTTTCTTAGCCCTTTTTCCTTGAATAAAATTAGAAAATTTTAGAGGAAGTCCATTGTTTGGTCTTAGTGAGTCAAAATTACTTTTTTTATCATTTCCAAAAATAAATTTATCACCTTTTTTCATAGCACCAGTAGTCCAAAGAGAGGGTTTAAATTTTAGTGTTTCTAATTCTCTTGAGGAAGGTGTGAGCTTAACCTTACCTCTCATTTTTTTATAGAGCAAAGTTTGTTTTTTATTAAGAAATCTCGAAATATCTTTTGATTTATTTGCTTTTATTTTATCTATTAAATTTTTGACCTCATGTGGCTCTTTTGAAAAAGACCAATCAAAACCTCCTTTTTTTTTTTCAAATAAAGTACGAGATTTTTTACGATCCAAGATCAAATGAAATTCAATTATTTCTGCTCCATAAACAACAGCAGTAAGCGGTGCAATCCAAGGTTCTAAACCCCTTAAATTTTTGACATCTTCAAATAATGTGTGATCAGAAAAACCAATCTTACATTTAAAGAAATTCTTTAAAAATGGTATTGTTACTAAGTCAAGTTCTGAGAATTTGGCAGGATAACCACTATTGCAATGTAAAATAGTAGCGTTCGATTTATTTTGTTTAACTTTATTAAATGCTCTCTCAAGTTCATTAAAGTATGACATTCCATTTGATAAAATTATATTTTTGCAATTTTTTGAAACTTCATTGATTAAATTTAAATCAGATAGCTCAAAGCTTGCAATTTTATATTTATTAAAATTAAATTTTTTAGTAAAAGTTAAATCACTCTCAGAATAAACAGTAGTAAAAATATCAATATCTATCTTTTTACAATATTCAATAATATCATAATGCCAATCCCTTGGAGTATGAGCCATTTTATATAGATTTTTTATTCCTATGTTCCCCCACATGGTATGATTTTTAAATTTATAATTAGATGAGATGGTGTCAGGAGTATAGCTTTGAATTTTAACACAATTTACTTTTAAATTTTTAGCAGTATCAATTAATTCTTTTAGCTCGTTTATATCCCCTTCATGATTACACGATAGTTCAGCTATAAGATAAGGTAATTTCATCTTGTATATAAAATTTTTGCATCACAAAATATTTTATTTTTATACTTTTTTGCTCTTGAGAATTCTAATTTTAAATATTTATTAATTTCTAAATAAGCTTTTGAATATTCGCTACTATCTACCATTCTTATACAATTGTAAATGTCATTGACTTTTTTGTATTTTTTTAAATTATTATCATTGTAATTAAGTCTTTCATATTTTTTTCCAACATTTTTTTGTTTTGTAGTTTTAATTTTTTTTAATTTAACAATTCTTTCAATTAATTTTATTGAAATTAATTTACACCTTTCAAAAATATCATCTATGGAGCCAGAAAGATCTAATTTTTTTTTCAATATTATGGGACCTGAGTCATACTCATTATCCATAAAAAAGGTAGTTAATTTAGTTTTTTTTAATCCCCTAATTATTTGGTTTTGTATTGGACTCCCACCATTAAATTTAGGTAAATCCGATGCATGAAATCCAATAAAATTATTATTTTTTATTAAAGCACTGTTTATTTTAAAACCCCAGTGTAGCACAAATATAAAATCATATTTTGTTTTTGTGATTTTTTTTGTTATATCACTTGTTTTGCTTGAAAAATCACACTTAAATTTTTTATTTTTATTGTAAAAAAGGTAAACATCCTTGCCCCATTTTTTATTGGAAATAAAAAGTAATTTCATTATTAAAAATATGTATTATTAAAAAATTGATAATTTGTTAATACTAACTGTCTACAATGAAAAATAAAGTTTTATTTTTATTAGATAAGAATAATAGCTGGTCTCATAAATTTATAGAGTCACATATTAAAAATCTAAAATATAAATTTAAGAGTCAATATATATTTTTTTTATCAAAATCTGCACCAAAAAAAA
>MDSZ01179684.1_pt1 | contig 17072 bp, 13 predicted proteins | sample 811201 | NCBI WGS metagenome assembly MDSZ01 (sample SAMN05326647, study PRJNA326480) | marine metagenome | isolation source: seawater | place: Indian Ocean: North | collected 2010
CAGAGCAGAATTGCTTCTATCATCATCTAATGGACAGGCAGTCTGAACGTACTGTCTGGGGCCAGTCTTGGTCTAAGTACACCACCAAAGTCCTACGACACGAGAGCTTGCTGTGAAAACTACTGAAAGACGTGTTGAGGTGAAGCTGTTAGGAGAACTAGGAAGACGATTTGGGCGTAGCTATGTGTTCTACGTCAAGAACGCAAAAGAAGTAATTAGCGCCCTGTCTCATCAGGTGGAGGGATTCAAGGAATATCTGTACACAGCTCACGAGAAAGCAATGGGCTTCAAGCTTGTCTCCAATGATCCCGAAGGCATGGATTACGAGGAAGTGATGATGAGCTGCGATCGTCTAATTATTGCTCCAATCATCGCGGGATCTGGAGGTGGCGCTGGAAGGATTTTGCTGGGAGCTGCTTTGATTGGCATGATGTTTATTCCAGGTATTGGCGCTTTCTCCACCGTGGCGGCGGGTAAAGGCATCCTGGGTGGCACCATGGCGTTTACGACAATGGGTTCCTTGATGTTTGGCCTTGGCGCAAGCTTGATTTTGGGAGGCATTGCTTCTTTAATCGCGCCACCAGTGGAGCCACCTTCTGGCGACAGCAAAAAGCGCGATAATTTTATGTTTGACAGGGCCGCCGAGTTGACGACGCAGGGTTATCCGATTCCATTGTTGTACGGGCGTTTTTTGTGTCAAGCCCCTTTGGTTATCTCTTCTGCAATTAGTACCGAACAACTGAAAGCTTGATCATGCCTGACTTCGATGACGACAAGAAAGAGCTTGAGCTGTCTGGTAGTGGTGGCGGCGGCAAGGGCGGTGGCGATCGCAAGCCAAAAGAAGAGGATGATGACCTTTTTAGTAAAGCCACTGCTCACCTTCTAGTAGCAATGTGCGAAGGCGAAATAAACGGTTTCGCTGAAAATGACAAGAGGAGTGTTTATTTAAACGACACTCCAATTGAAGAAGAGAATGGAGTTACTAACTTTGACGGTAATGTAGACATTGTGTCTACGGATGGCACGCTTACTCAAAGCCCCTTGAAGGGTTTTGATGATGTTTTAATTGAGCAAACCGTTGGAGTAAAAGTTACAAAGAAAGGTGGAGGCGTATCGGTCACAACTTCAACTACCAATCTCGATGAAATCGTCGTAAGGACAGGGGTGGGAGCTTTATATAAAGTCGACGATGACAATGGAGACATTAGCGGAAGCAAGGTCAAATACAAAGTTCGTATTACTGATGACAACGGCACTCAAATTGTGCAAAACACTGAAGTCATCGAAGGCAAGACGCGAGGAGCTTTTGACAAAGAAACAAAATATCCAATAAGCGGAACTGGCCCTTGGACAGTCAAAGTAACCAGAGAAACGGATGACGCTGAAAGCGCAACTGACGCTAGCGATTTCTTTTTCAAGGCAATTGTTGGCAGGCTTGAAGAAAGTTTTAAATACCCAGGAACAGCGCTGGTTGGTGTGACCCTTGATTCAGAGGGCTTCAATCAGATTCCGCGACTCAGCGTGGACTTGGAAGGACTGTTAATTCAAGTGCCGTCGAATTACAACGCAAAGTCTCGTTCATACAGCGGAACGTGGAATGGCAGCTTTAAAACGGCTTATAGCAATAATCCTGCTTGGGTTTTTTACGATTTGATTACCAATGAAAGGTATGGGTGTGGCCAGTTCATCTATGCCGATCAAATTGATAAATTCGCACTTTACGAGATAGCAAAGTATTGCGACGAGTCGGTCGACGACGGGAGAGGAGGTAAAGAGCCTCGTTTTACTTTCAACGGCTACATCAACAACAGAGGCGAAGCGTATGAAGTTTTGAACTCAATAGCCTCTGCTTTTAGGGGCATGCTTTATTACGCAAACGGAACAATTGTTCCGACGCAAGACAGGCCGGGGAACGTAGTCAAGAAATTTAATGCCTCTAATGTCATTCAAGATGTTGATGACAGTGGCAACCTTCAGGCTGGTCCGTTTTCCTACGAGGGGACGGGCCGAAAGGCCCGTAAAACAGTCGCCTTGGTGTCCTGGAATGACCCAGAAGATCGATATAGAACGAAGCTTGAATATGTAGAAGACAGGCAGGCTTTAGAGCTGTATGGATATCGAGAGCTGGAAGTCAGAGCATTTGGATGCACCTCTCAAGGACAAGCTCAGCGAATTGGTCGGTGGGCTTTGGTTACCAACCTCACGGAAAAAGAGACTGTAACTTTTCGCGTTACAGCTCAAGGGTTTCTCATGATGCCCGGAGAAATAATTGAGATTCAGGACGATACAAAGACTGCTGGTTTAACCGCTGGTGTCATCCGGTCGGGATCTACAACCACCTCTATCAACGTCGACGCTCAAGTGAGCTTCACAGGTGGTGTTTCGTATGAGCTTGTTATCGGCTCTGAAGTGAGGGGGATTAGCACCATCCAAACAGCGGCAACTTCAAGCGCAGCTTCTCCGAAGATTGTTGTGACCAGTGCATTTTCTTCGACGCCAGACTCTGGAGAGTTTTTCCTTGTGCGAACAGTTGGCGGCGCAAAGCCTCGTAAGTACCGAGTTGTCGGAATTATGGAAGGAGATGATGGTGCCGTTACGATTACCGCAAGTGCTTACAACGAAGACAAATACAACACTGTTGATCTCAGCACATTCTTTGACGCTTCAGTGAAAAGCGTCGCTGGAGTAAAGGTCACTCCTAAAGTTTTCAAAGGATCGATCGTACTGAGGACAAGTTAATGCCAAGAGTAGAAGCAACATGGGAAGCTCCTTTATACAGTTCGTATTCGGTGCTTAATGTAATCAACCCACTGCTGTGTTGGCAGGATCCACATCGACACCCAGCAATTAAGGCATTCAGGGTGCAGATGCTGACGACAGAGGATCAACGCACGATTGATTTAGGAACGACAACTGATACTTACATACCGCTTCCTACAGATGAATACAGTATCTCCACTTCTTATAAAATCCGCATTGCTACAATCGGTTTGGATGGCAGGCAATCTTCTTACGAAGAGAGCGATACACTGGTCGCATCTCCCTTAAGGTTTGACTTTTCTTCTGCGAAAGTTGCAACACTTCCAGATGGTCGCACCGTGACCTCTCAACGCCACCTGTTTCTTGTTATTTAACTCATGTCTCTTTTCGGACTAGATGCTGCAGGCAACTCCGCCTATGTCCAGGCCGATGGCCAAGGGACGACCAGCACTCCTTACATCATGCAGCACGACCTGCTAACGCGGTCGATGAAAAGTGCTTTCGCTTCGGGCACCGCTAGCGCTGATGTTGTGAGTGGGGTGACTGATAAAGCGATTCGCGTGACAAGCCTTGTCATCAGTGCAGTGAGCGGTTGCACTGTTCAACTGCAGAGCGGTGGTACTACTGATCTCACACCAGCGTTTCCCATTGTCGCCTCTGGCAATCTGACCATTTCCAATGAACTTGGCTTGTTTGAAACTGCTGCTGGTGAAAAGCTGAATGCTGTGGTTTCTTCTGGTGGTGATTATTCCGTGATGGTCACCTATCGGGAGGTCTGATCGTGACTCGTGTTATTGGCAAGCTGTATGGATCGGATGGTCCTCTGAACGGACGGCTTTACTTGAAGCCGTCCACTCCTTTCATTGGGGCGTCTAAAGAGATGTCTTTCAAGATTGTGAACGGAGAAGTGGACATTGTCGTTCCGCCTAATACTGGCTCAACGGTCTTCTTCGCTGGATGGAAGGACAAGTTTGACGTGAGTCGTCTGGAATACAGCGAGCGCTGGATGGTGCCCAACTGTGCCGAGATTGCTCTCGATGAAGTGAGAGGATCAAGGCAGGTCGCACGACAAGGCCGTGCTGCTGCTGTTGATCAGGCCATGTGGCGAGCTGAGGCGCAGAAAGCACAAGAGCGCGTGCATGAGCTTGAGACCGAAAAGGCTCACTTGCTTCTCAAGCTGACTCGTGCAGAAAGCCGCTCTGCGGCCTCTGCTGGCCAGGCAGCCTCGCTTCAGTCTGAGGTGAGTGGTTTGCAGCGAAAGCTGGCGGAAGCTGAAGTTCCCGCAGTGCGGACAGAAGTTGTGGAAAAACAAGTGCTCCCTGCTGATGCTCAGGCGCTCATCCGACAAGCCAGGAAAGAAATTACAGTTCTTTCCAATGAAAATGAGCAACTGAAGAAACAAATCGAAGAGAGCGTTGGTCTAAGTACGCATTTTTCTAATCTGCACGCTGAGATTGATAGGCTTAAAATTGAGAAACAGGATCTTCTCAATCGCATCGAAGAGCTAAAGCAGCCTCGCCGCAGCACTTCCTCATTGCGTCAAGAGATGATTGCAAATCTCGACAGACTGATTGACGGCTAATGGAAAGTATTGACGTAACAGTCCGAGAAGGCGACAGTTTTGACGAGCTGTATCTCGCTTTCCAAAAGCCTGTAGGCACTCCTCGTGATTTTTCGGGATCTGAGCTTGTCGCGCAGATTAAAGAAACCTTTGGAGCCGCTACTGTCGTTGACTCTTTTGGAATCACGAAGCTTGACACCACTGGTCACTTGAAATTGGCCCTTACTGCTTCTCAAACAGAAGCATTAGGGCGAGACATTGAAACTGGCTACGTTGAGCGGAACATTCTTTACGATGTTGGCAGGCAGGGAGCTGATCCTACTGATATTACAGCTCTGTACTTGTGGGATCTAAAAGAGCTTTTTTATGTTCCCGAAGGAAGCGGAATTGCTTCTGTGAGTTCTGGAACTGTAATTGATGCTGGTCTTGGAACTAATCGCATCAGAATTACTACTAGCGGGAATCATAATCTCACCGCCAACGACATTGTTCGCGTCGCTGGCACTACAGTTAGCGGCTACAATACCACTTATACAACCAACACGTTGAGCATTATTTCAAACACGGTGTTTGAGATTGTGCCTGGTAGTGGTGGCACTCCCAATTACAGCTCTGACGCAACTGGCGGTACGATAAACGTACTTAAGGAAGATACGATTGTACTGGGCACACTGCAAGTTAAGCCTCGCATCACCTCGATCTAAGGAACAATGCCTGACATTGAAGAAGGTAAACAGGTAGTAACAGTTGGCCGCTCAGAGCCTATTGCTGCTGGTCAGGCCACGATGGCCAATTCGCTGCCAGTTGCTATTGCCAGCGACCAGTCTCCTGTTCCTATTCTTGACAATCTGAGTGCTCCTAGCGAGGTGCATGACGACCTGCTTGGCAACCCTCGGGTGCAGAGCAGTTTGCAGCTTTGGGACTCTACGAACATCCTCGCCATCGATCCGAAGGCTTGGAAGACCACTGCTGACGACACTGGCACTCCTGACTACTCAACAGTTACGCACCTGCCTCTTGAGAGTGGTGCTCAGTTGCTGGTCAACACCAACGCGACTAACGCGACTGTTGCTCAAATGCAGAGCCGTCTGGTATTCCCTTATCAGACTGGCCGCATCACCGACGTGAGCTTTGGCGTGTCCATGCTTAAGGACACCAATGCCACTATTGAATTTGGCATCTGGGACGACAAGAACGGCTACATCATTCGCGTGGTGGGTAACGATCTGTTCTTCGTTCGCCGTACTAATTCTGGTGAAAGCCCTCAGAACCACGGCGCTCCTGTTGGCTCTTCTGACTTCACGATTAACGACGCAAGCAGCCTTTACAACGGCAGCCGCTATCGCACTCTGCCTGCTGATCCTTCCGTGATGGAAGAGATCGTCCCTCGCAGTTCTTTCAACGGCGACAAGCTTGACGGCCAAGGCAGCAGTGTCCATACGCTGAGCCTGTCCAATGTGACCATGTTCCGCATCCAGATGGGCTGGTACGGCGGTTCGGCTGCGCGTTTGATGGCATATGTGCCAAAGGATGAGAACCTGGCCTCTGGCGAGGTTGCTAAGCAGGCTCGCTGGGTAACGATTCACCAGCTCAATACTTGCGACCGCATCCCATTCCCCAGTCTCGGCAACCCCAACTTGCCGATGACGTTCCGCGTCAGCAAAACCGGCAACCTCACTCAAGCCGTCTATTTGAAGATTTACGGCACCAAGGCTGAGATTGACGGCGGTGATGCTTCTAAGTACGACATCTTTAGCCAGGCTGGCGCTCCTTCTTCCATTGATCCTGGTAGTAGCCGTCCTTTGCTGACGATTCGCTGCAAAGAAAATATTGTCAATGCTGACGGCAACAGCAAGACGAACATCATGCGTGTTGTTCCGCTGATGCTCAATCTTTCCAGCGAGTATCGAACAAAATTCAGCTTGATCAAGAATCCCACTGGCTTAAACATTGGCGGTGCAACTGTTGATCCTGCAAGCGACACTCTAAATTTCACGTCTACAGCGCAGTTGTCGGCCATTGAATACAACACCACTGCAACCGGAGTAACTGGTGGTGACACTATTGCCACGTTCTTTGCTGGTGATGACGATGGTCAAAACATCATCTTGCAGGAGGTGTTCCGTTACAACCGCGAATTCCTCACTCGTCCCATTTCCAATGAGAGTGGGGACGCAGGGGATGTGCTGACCCTGGTTGCTGAAAGCATTGCTGACAGCGGCAATACAGTGAATGGCTCCATTACCTGGGGCGAACGGTGATTAAAGGATGGCTACTTACCACCAGCTAGATCATGAAGTAGGCCATAAGAAAGTTGTTGTTACGAGCGGCGCCAATGAAGGCGCCGTTCTGCAAGAAGCAGGCAGCTTTCCAGTTGGCCAAGATGTTATGGCCAGCGGCATCCCGCTGGTCTTTCCGCTGTCGGAAGGTGAGCTTCCAATTGTTATCCACAAGGAAAAAGAAAGCGAGAACCGCACTGATATTCTCGGGAACAAGAAGGCTGAGCCAAGCCTGAGTCTGTTTAACTACACTGACGACTACGCTTATCGGGAAGACATTTATGTCTCCGAAGTACAAGGTCTTAATGAGCTTGGCGAGGATGGAGAGGAAAGTGCAAAGTGGGCGCAGCTTGAAAATGTCGGAACCAACTACTCCCCTAAACCCACTGGATACATCACGCACGACGAAGACCGACGAGCCGTCAAGATCGAGCTTGCTAAGGCCGAAGGAGGGTTTCAGAGAGTTCGTATTGCCACTAGGAAACGATTTAGATATCAAACTGGGCGCGTCATTCGCGCTTCGGTGTGCCTTCAAATGAGCAAAGCCGAGCTTCCCGCTTGCGAGAAGACTTGGGGTATTGGTGACGCACAAGATGGATTTTTCTTTCGGATCAAGGCTGATGGGGACAGTGATAATTTCATGCTGGTCCATCGCCGTTCTTCTGGCGACGGCTTGGTCAAGGAAGTAATTGTTCCGCGCAGCACTTTTAATGGCGACAAGCTTGATGGTACAGGCGGCAGTGGCGCAACGCTAGACCTTGAAAAGAACTGCATGTATCTCGTGGAATGGGGCTGGTACGGCGCCTCTTCTGCACGGTTCTATGCATTCGTCGTAGACGAGAACAAGGAGGTTCCTGACACCATTCAGGGCATTCCTCGTGGCCGTTGGGTGCTGATGCATGAGATGCTCATCTCTGACACTCTGGATGCGCCAAGCCTGGGCACTCCTGTTCTGCCCTTCACTATTGAGATTACAAACACTGGCTATCTGGTCGAGCCTCAGTTCATCATTAAATATGGACTGAGTCTCCAGGTGGATGGCGGCGAGTCCGAGAAGGCTGAAATTCATGGCGCTGACTTAACCGCTGGCCGTGACATCGGTCCCGTGCTGGGCGGCACTCAAGCCGCCCATTTGTTCCCGATCTTCGCCATCCGAAGTAAGGATTTTGCGGAAGGCGGAATTGTCAACAGCTTGCAAGGCTTGCCGAAAGAGCTTCAACTACTTGCCAACTATGCAAGTGAACTGGTTGTCATACGTGACCCAGTGCTCTCTTCTATGGCTGATAACGCGGGCCATTTCAATGGCACGTTACCTGCCGACGCTGCTGGCGAGTACGGCCTGGCGGAAGCATTGCTTGAAGGCCCAGATGGAAACAGCCCCAATGTTCAACTTCTTACGGAAGAACCCGAAGAACTTCCGATCGCGATTGAAGACACTTATACGCTCACTGACATGGGCACGCTGGAAGGCAACTTCCTCCTTAAAAAAGTGGTTTCTGGAAAAGCGCTGGGTACGTTTTTCGTTGCGCCTAACAAGGCGGAGACGATCGATCTGACCAAGATTTACGATCTCGTCAGGGAATCTGTTACCACTGAATACGACAGCAAGTTTAACTTCCCTGTCAATAACGAAAACATTCAGATTACCAACATCAGTGGAAGTGGGCTTCTCACAGTTGATCGAAAGCATACTTTTGAGCCTGGTTTCCGCTTTGTTATTGGCACTCGCACTTTCTATGTGTTGACTGCTCCGAGCAACACCACTCTCACTCTTTCTGAAACAAGAAGTGGTTCGCTCTACAACGATTACAACAGCGATGGCATCAGCGCTCCTTTTTATGGGACTGGTTATTACGACTTAGTTATTGACAATGCTGTTGCTGGCCGCGCTCGCCCAATTGATCAAGGCATTGTTGTTTTTGCTGCTCGCAGAGTTGCTGACTCTCTTCTTGAGCAGGATTTAGGAGAGAAGAATGCTGAGTGGATGCGACTTTATAACGTATCAACGACCAATACTTATAATGAATTGAGTCCTGCGCCTGAAATGCGGGCGTTCCTTAATTACGGACTGCGTTAAGCATGGCAGTAGGAAGTTCTATCGTCAATCTGACCGCCAGTGGTCTTCCCACTGAGACGGAAGATCGCGCCTATTCATTTTGTTTAGGCACTCAAATCCTGCAAAACCCTTCCCAAGATCCTCGAACTGGCACGCTGTCTTTCAAGATTAGTCCTAACCAGTTTGACGTGGGTGTGGTTGGAGATGCAGTTGGCACCACTGCAATCGGGCTGGCCACCAGTACCAACATTTCGACGGTATCTACTTGGTCTGCGGCTACGGAGGTTCAAGACAACGGCATTTCTTACGGCGTATTTGCTGTAAGCGTTGCAGAAAAGGACGGCGATGGAGGAAAGGTAAACCTGGCTACTGCCGGCCAGTCAATCGCTACGGTGGTTAAAAATCGCACTGCAAGTGGCACTAGCAGCGTTGACAACACTTTTGAAAGTGCTTCTCATGGATACGCGGCTGGCGACGCGGTTGTCGTTGTAAGCGGAACCGTGCCCACCCCCTTGCAACTTAATACCACTTACTTCGTCATTCCATCGGGAGCTGACAAGATCATGCTTGCTGAAACTCGCGCTGCTGCGATTTCTGGCGTTGGCAATGAGATTGACATTATTGGCTCCACTGGTCCAATTTATTTGGAAAGTGATGATGTGTTTGAGTTGGAGCGAAATGGCAACACTGGTGTTGTAACTGTGAGCCGGAATGGCGCAACGATTCACACTTATAGCGGCACCACCACTGCTACTTTGCGGCCCTTCTTTTGGTCGAGAGAAAGCAGCAACAGCGCTACAATTCCAGTATTCAAGGCGATCAAAGTCAGCGGAGCTTCTTAATCCATGGCCCAGAATAAACTAATTACTGACCTTGTATCGCTGGTCACTCCTAACAATGATGATATTTTCGTCATTGTCGACAACACGACCAATCCGTCGCTGTCTGTCACCAAGAAAATCAGTTACGCCAATCTGAAGGAAAGCCTTCAGGACATGATCGATCTCATGGTGTCTGGAGGCACTGGGATTGACGCAACGTATGACGACGCAGGCAATACTTTGACAGTCAGCGTAGTCGCTGATTCGACTACGCAGAAAGGCATTGTTTCCAACAGTGGAACAACTGTTGGCACTCGCCAAGAACTTAACCTCATCCCTGGCGCAAGCATTGCGCTGACTGGCGTTGACAATCCCACTGACAACCGCGTAGATCTAACGATCAAGAACACGGGTGTTTCAACGGCTTCAAGTCTGTCTGCTAGTGGCTCAACGTATGACGTGTTGAGTTCTGTTCAAACCCTTTCGGATGGAACGCAGGCAGTGCGGATGCGCACGCTGAAGGCGGGTAGTTCAAAGGTCGACATCGCTTTCAGTGACTCCAGCAATGCTGTCGCGATCGACATTGTCCCCAGTGAGATCAGCATCAACGATCTGTCAATCACTGCTCCACTGGCGTTGGCGCAGGGCGGCACGGCATCTACCACGGCCTCAGGAGCACGAGCCAATCTGGGTGCTGCAAAGGCTGGCGTCAACAGCGATATCACCGCGCTGAGCGGCATGACCACTTCGCTGTCGATCAGTCAAGGTGGTACGGCTGCTGGAACTGCTCAAGATGCCCTGCAGAATCTGGGTGGCTTGAAGTATGTAGCGAACGTTGCCACCGTTGGCGAAAGTATCGTTGTCAGCCAAGCTTCGCTGGTTAGCAATGAATACCGAAGCGAGCTGAAAGGCATTCGGGCTGGCAGCAACAAGGTGGCCATTTCGACCATCTCCAACGACATTGCTGTTGACGTTAATGCTGACAATGTTCTGAACGCAGCATCGAACAATGTCAACTTCAACGCTGTTCGACTGACCAACGTCGCCGACCCGATTTCGTCAAATGACGTTGCCAGTAAGTCCTACGTGGACAGCGTCGCCCAGGGCCTGCAGGTTAAAGATGCAGTGGTTCTCGCTACTGACACTTCACTTACAGGCTCGTATTCGACTAGCAATCAGACTTTCACGCTGACAGCCACTGGCATTCCGTCAATTGATGGAGTCAATGTCACAGCTCTTGGCACTCGCGTGCTTTTGAAGGACCAAGGTACGGGCAGTGATAACGGAATTTACACACTGACAACGGCTGCCGCTTCTGGCGTCAGCCCAGTCTTCACTCGTGCAGACGATTTCAACACCAACGCTGAAATCGATGCCGGTGCATTTGCTTTTGTTCTGAGCGGAACCACGAATGCTGGCAAGCAGTTTGTTCAAACCGCCGACAATCCAACACTTGATACCACTTCGCTGACTTTCAGCATCCTTGCTGATAGCAGCATCAATGACGATTCAATCTCCAATGCCAAGTTGGAGAACATGGATGCTAATCGCATTAAAGGTGCGGTTGCTTCCGGTGATCCAAACGATCTGAGTGCTGATCAAGTGATTACGGTGCTGAACACAGCATCGTCTAGCACGCTTAATGCTGCTCGTATCGCTAGCGTGCTGGACAGCAATGCTCGCACTGCTATTTCAGTGGCAGGCGTCGACAAAGGCACTCGTCGCAAAATCAACTTTATTGCCGGATCCAACGTCACTATTTCTGCCGTTGATGACTCTGGAAATGAAGAAGTTGATGTGACAATCAATTCCACTGCTACTGGTGGTGGTGGCGTAAGCCTTGGTCTTGCCGTTGCTCTCGGCTAATTCTCTCCCTTTATACTTAACAAAGCACAGGATTCATCATGGCCGAACGGTTTGAAACTGAAAGCACTAAGCTTGCTTCTGCCAATAGCGTCACTGACGTTTACACCCCTGCCAACACTGACAGCAGCGACGACCGTTCGGTGGTGCTGAGTGTAATGGCTGCCAACACTGATGGAACTAATTCTGTTGATGTGAGCCTGTTTGTAACTGCTACTGGTTCCACTTCAACGACAGTTTCCACGGTCGAAGGCGAATCAACTAGCTATTATCTCGCGAAGACGATTACCATTCCTGCTGACGCCTCTCTCGAATTTGTGGCGAATAAAGTGGTGATGGATCACGGTCAAAAGCTTCGCGCTTATGCTTCTGCTGCTGGTGATTGCGAGATCACCGTGAGCGCTCTTGAAATTTATTGATGCGTTGGCATCCATTGCTGAATAGGAGGCCGTAAGCATGAGCAAGGTTCACGAAGACAACGCTGGGTATGTTGGCGTTTCTCACGAAGAAACGCAAGATCCTTTCCATACTTATAGTCGCTTGGCTTTTAGCTTGGCCCAGTCGAGCAAAACTGCCAACACAACGACGACAACAGAGACGGTCACTGCCAGCGGTGGTGCTTATTACCTCAACAACAACATAAGAGCCGACTCTTCTGTCCCAAAAGGGTCTGTCACGGTATTCGACCAGTCTTCTAGCAGCAATAGCGGTCATTTGCTTGCTTTTAGCCGCACTCCAGATGGTATTCATGGGTCTGAAAGCGACAACATTTTGTACGGCTACGATGAGTCGACAAATGTATTCGACAACCTGGCTCGCATAAGAACATTTGATTCGCTTGGCCTGAGCTTTGCAAATTGGAAAGATCATGCAGGCTCTGATTACGCTAAAGAGTTAAATAACGGAGGAACTTACGGCACCAACGGTGCTCATATCTTTAAAGTTAAAGGCGAATATCCTGTTCAATGGCGCGTTCAAGGTTCATTTAACAGGTATGTCTACACTTCAGATGATGGAGTGAATTGGATTAAGCCGCGTGCTAATTATCAACTTAGATCGTCTTATTCTGACTACAAAGTTGTATCGCGTTATATCGCAATTGCGGCAGGCGCCAACGTTAATGTTGTCACAGTTACGGCGTCAGGCATTCCTTATTACAAGACGCTGAATGCGCCAGCGCCAGGAGCTGCGACTTATGCTTTTCGCAGTTGGTCACCTGCAGAAGCCGGAGATCTGCCTCCAGTTTGGACCGACATGACCGACGTAGAGTCTTCGACGGCGGTTGGAACAAATCATGGCACAGGAGTTTCCACTACTGCAGTGGCGTATTACGTCGCTGGCGCTCGTTGGAAAACTCTTCAATTTACAGCGCACGACCTAAATCAAGAACTTTTATATTGGACAAGCGACAACGGCGTTGATTGGTTCTTTGGCGGTTACATCGACTTCACTGATATTTACCAAGGACATATCACTTACGGTCAATATGTAGCTTACGCCTTTCAAAACAACAGCTCCACTTGGTCAAGCGGCTCTTATCAAATTCACGAATCTTTCGGCATCGCTCCAGGCACTAGCGGCTCCCAAGTGACTCTCGGTGGCGCACACGAAGAAGAAAGCCTTTATTACTATTGCACCGCGCATAGCGGAATGGGAAGCAAGGTCAGCGTCGTTGGCGACGAGGTTCACTTCACTGGAGCACTCCCCATTGTTAAGAGCGAAGATGGTTTTGGGGGAGTTCCCGAATACGATCTTGGTGGCAATGACATCGGCGTATTTTTCAGCTCAGCCCCCGCTGCTGGTAATGCGGCTAGTGTTTTGTCTACCAGCCCCGGCTCTTCCAACGTTTGGTTAAACACTGCAGGCAAGGCAAGTATTAAGGTTATTTTCTCTACACCTCAAACAAATGTGTCGAGAATTGTCTATAGCGGAGGCGGCTACAGTGTCGGCGAAAGTTATGACATTTATGTCAACGATGTACTGGTTGGGGCGAACAGAACCACCGTCAGCTCTTGGGGTCTAACGCACATTGATATCACTGCAACTACCGTCAGGTCTTTTGAAATTATTGGCGCTTCTGGGTATTCTCTGACCAATCTTAAGCTTGGTGATTCCACACTGCAATCGACACCTTCAGGAACCATTGGGGAAGCGAAGTACGCTGTCAACCCAGATCCTTTTGCTCAGTATTGCGTCGTCGCATGTCCTGGCGATGATATGCGAGATTATTCGGGAACAATTAGAGGCAACGGAAGCTCTGGCAACAAAACGATTTCGACCGTTCATAGCGGCAATGATGTTGACCTAGAGCTGGTTGGAAAACTGCACGGCAGGTCTCGCAACTTCCAGGGGGCGCAAGGTGTGTACGTTGGTGATGGAGAAACTGATCTTGACTTAGGCTCTGAAGATTACACATTAGAGTGCTGGTTCCGGCCGACCACTCACAACACCTGGAATACTATTTTCCATAATTACGGCACTGATTACAGCATTTTCTTTGCTACAAATTCAAGCGGACAACCTCATCTGTACTATTACACTGCTGACAGCAATTTCAGCGATTCTAATTTCCTTTGGGGTGGAACTTGCGAACTGAGCACTTGGACGCATGTTGCATACTCAAGAAAAGGAGACAAGTTCCTTTGCTTCCTTAATGGAAAGCTAGTTACAACGCATACCCTACCTCGTCGCTGGAATCACAAACACGGCTCGGCGTACTGGTGTTTCGGCGGAGGTTGGAACTATTCAAGCGGCACTTCTTATGGACACAGTGGTCAAATTCAAGACGTTCGACTGTACAAAGGCGTCGCTAAATACGACAGGGATTTCATTGTTCCTGACAAATTTGATATCGAGGACCGCTCTGCTCGCAAGCTAAAAGGTGTTTCATCTGACGCTCCAATTTTCAACACTTCCGTCAAGAAATTTTATGGTGGAGGAGCCGAGTTTGACGGGGCTGACACTCAGATTACGATCGGATACGACGACGCACTTAAAGTTGGACAAAACGATTTCACCTATGAGCTTTGGGTGAATGTTGACTCTGACGAGACAAATGTCGCTAATTCTTCTAACTATTGGAATAGCATTGTTGCACTTTGTGGAGATGGGAATGCCACAAATAGCCCTGGTCTTTATATTGCCAGTAGCAGTTCCCCTTCTGGTCTTACCGGCACTGTTGTTGCAATTTTGCAAACCAATAGCGCGAGGCTTGATGCTAATCAAGACATCAGGGGGCAAGGTTGGGTGCATGTAGCGCTAGAGCGTTATAACGGCACAACAACCATCTATCTCAATGGCACGCCTAAAAATTCGGTGGCCGATACATACGATTACGATTCCACAAGACCAACGAGAATCGGAAAGTATATTGGTGTGATCACTGACGTTAGCGATAGCGGCTTTGACGGGTATTTGCAAGACTTCAGGTTGTACATTGGTATTGGTAAATATCGGGGAGCTTCTTTTACTCCGCCTAAGAGAAGTTTGCAGGGCACAGCCCGCCGTTACCCATCAGGCATTTACGTGGTGAGCTGATTATGACTGTATTCGACAACATCAGGACAAACAACTGGCCTTCTGACTCCAAGGAGCTGGATGACTACTTAGTTGTCAGCATGCCTCTTAATGACGCTGACGGGTTTAACGAGACTCTGCCAGTAAAGGCTGGCAGCAAGACCATTCGCCCTGCCCACTCTGTGACCAATAATGGAGTGTATGCGTCAGTTTCCGATAACTTCGGGGGGTACACGGCTAGCGGTGATCGCACTGATTATCCTCATAAGAATATCTTTAACGGCAATTCAGGCAGCTATGCCTATGGCTCTGTAAACCAAAGCATTACCCTTACTTTTACTAGCGACTTTCCGACAGTAAATACATTGCGCGTGTACGCTTCTCAAGCGGGTACAACGACTAATTTATTCAAGCTAAACGGCACTGATTATTCGTCAAGCGCAACTTCTGCTGGTTGGAATACAATTGCCAACCCCCCTTCAACGCTTACAACGCTTCTTTACGGCACCACCGATGGAAGCAACTATTTTGGCATCGGAGCCATTGAAGTGAATGGCGTGCTTTTAGAAAGGCTGCCTGGGGGCAAAAAGCATTATGAAATGACGGCAGATTTTGCGCCCGGAAGCTCTGACAAATATCTAAAGATTGGGGCGTCTTCAGACTTTTACTTTGGGAATGAGCCGTTTTGCATTGAATGTTATGCAAACATCCCAAGTACCACTACCGAAAGCGCACTTTGGGACTTAGATACAGACGCGGGATATAGCGGTACTGAGAACTGGATGGCTGCTTATTACGACGCCACCAATATGTATTTCTACTGGGGAACTGCAACTGCCTATGTTGGTGTTGCTACTACTCAAACTCTTGACGAGTGGGTGCATTGGGCCTGGACATGGGATGGCACTACCGCCCGTCTGTTTAAAAATGGCTCCTTAGCTGCCTCTGACAGTTCAACAGGAAAGACTCATTGGGGAGCAAGCAACCGCCCTATGTACATCGGAAAGCAGAACTTGCTAACTAGATACGGCGAGGCAAAAATTCAAGACCTGCGCATTTATAAAGGCGTAGCCAAGTACACGTCTAACTTCACTCCGCCAGGAGCAATCCTGTCTTGATCAAGGCAGTTAAAATCATTTAAGGCAAGGCATTTACCATGGCAAAAGGCGGTTTTACTGGCGCTGTTCCTTCTCGTGAAACGTCGCCTGAGGAGTACAGCGGCGTTTGGGATGTAACTGAGCAATACAGCGAACAGAAGACTGGTAGCTGGCCTTTTCAAGAGGATGATTGTGCGCCGAAGAGCCTGCTGTTTGATGGCAGCTCGGGGCATCTTTCGCGAACGCTGACTGCTAGCTCCAACCGCCGCGTCTGGACTATGTCCATGTGGGTTAAGCGCTCAAAGCTGGGCACTTTGCAGGACTTGTTTAGCGCAGGACAACAGGCCACGAACGACGGCAAATATGCCCGATTTCAGTTTATGGATGATGACACGTTCAGGCTTCGTTTCTGGACTGAAGGCGGATCACTTGATGCAAACCTGCAAACAGTAAGAGTCTTCCGTGATTGCACTGCGTTTTATCATTTTGTAATCCGACACGATTCCACGGAAAGTAACCAGGAAGATAGGCTTCGTATTTATGTCAATGGCGATCTAATTACTGAATATAGTACGCCAGATTACCTGTCTCAGAATGTTGACGGGCATTGGAATTTTGCGAACAAAACGCAAATGATTGGTGCCCACTATGACGGTGGCGGCTCCGAGACAGACGCTTATTTTGACGGCTATATCAGCGAGGTCCACCACATTGATGGACAGAGCTTGCCGCCTGAAGAGTTTGCTTTCGAGGATGGGCAAGGTATCTGGCAGCCCAAGCGTTTCACGGGCGACTATTCCAGCGGACCTGTTTATAGCAATTCAACCGATTCGAGTCTGACCTTCGCCGAAGGGCCTGCTGGGATGTTTGATGGATCCCTTACTACGAGAGGTGGAGCATCTACGACCAATCAAGCGTATGTCACTCTGTTCGACAACATTTCAATCCCTTGCGAAACTGGGATTCGTATCTATTGGAACGGTGTATCTAGTGGTCAGCGTTACATACGGATCAACGGCACAACGGTTTTAGACGATGGAAGTAGCGCACTAACACCTGGCTGGTCAACAGTGTCAAGCTTCTCTGGAACAATCAACAAGCTTGAAGTTCAAACCGCAG
>MDSZ01175878.1_pt1 | contig 17068 bp, 17 predicted proteins | sample 811201 | NCBI WGS metagenome assembly MDSZ01 (sample SAMN05326647, study PRJNA326480) | marine metagenome | isolation source: seawater | place: Indian Ocean: North | collected 2010
ATTGCGTCCTTTTTTGCTTGCGTAGAAATATGTTGAATTTTTTCATAGATTTTTTTTGAGCTGGTAATTATTGCCCCTCCAGCTCCAGTTGTAATTATTTTATTGGCATTAAAAGAAAAGCAACCAATATCTCCTAGTGTGCCTGAATGTTGTTTTATAGATAGCGATGACAAAGCTAAAAAACTACCCATGCTTTCTGATGCATCTTCAATTATTTTAATATTTTTTTTTTTACATATTTTTATAAGTTTTTTAAATAATACAACGTTACCAAATACATGAACTACAATTATTGCTTTTATTTTCTTTTTTGTTTTTTTATTAATTGTATATTTTCCGTTAAACCAAGTTTCTTTAAGTAAGAAACTTTCAACTTTTTCAACATCAATATTTCCATAATCATCTACGTCCATAAAAATTGGCTTAGCGTTGTTATATAAAATTGAATTCACGGGCGCTATGAATGTTATTGTAGGAACAATAATCTCATCTCCATTCTCAATATTTATTGCTTTCAAACTGAGATCTAAAGCACTAGTACCTGAGTTAAGCGCAACTGAATATTTTGAATTGGTAAATTTAGAGATTTGTGACTCAAATTCTCTGACATACTGACCTCCTGTAGAGACCCATCCTGACTTTATACAATTTGATAAATTTTTTAGTTCGTCTGAAAAAAAGAAAGGTTCATGCAGTAAAATATTTTTCATTTATGATTATAATAAATTTTTTTATTTAAATTTAACTTTTTAGATAATTTTAAATAATTAATTATCTCTTTTATACCTTTTTTAATATTTATTGTTTTTTTTATTTTTAAAATTTTTATTCTTGAGAAATTTACTTTGTAATCTCTTCTATCAAAATGATCTGCATTCACATATTTGAAACTTTTATTTTTTGGAAGAAGTTTTGATATATTTTCAATAATATTTCTTTTTGTATAATTTTCATCGCTAAAGCCTGTGTTTAATATAACTTTATTTTTTTTTAAATTTATCTTTTTTATAAGTTTTTCTACAATTAAAGCTAAATCTTTAAGATTCAAATAAGGTCTCCATGTATCAGCATGATAAACATCGAACTTCTCTTTAAAGAAAATTTTTTTTGAAAACTCATTTATGGTTAAATCAAAACGCATTCTTGGTGATATGCCATAAAGTGTAGATATTCTTAAAATTATTTTCTGAATTTTTGAATTATCTTTTATTAAATATTTTTCAAAATTTACTTTTGTCTTTGCATAAGGAGATAAAGGTTTTAAATTATCCTCTTCTTTTAATAACTTAGATTTTTTACTAAGACCATAATTACTACAGGTTGAAAAAAAAATAAATTTTTTAACCATGTATTTTTTTGAAATATTAAATAACTTTTTTGATGCATTTAAGTTTGTTTTTTTAGTTAAAGCAAGATTAACTTTGCTAGCTGGATCTCCTACAATAGCAGCTAGGTGAAAGACAACATCAAAATTATTATCTTTAAAATATTTATCAACTTTTGGATAATCTAAAATATCAATTTTTTTAAACTGAAAATTTTTTTTTTTTCTAAAGTTTTTTAAATGACTGCTGTCAAATAATAACTTATCAATAACACTAACTTTAAAACCTTTTTTTAATAGATGTTCAGTTATAACTGAACCTGCAAATCCTAAACCACCAGTTATTAAAATATTCATGTTTATTTTATTAGTTGAGATTTCAATAATGTATTAAATTTTCCTATTTTTTCTTTTGACAAATCAGCATAATTTCCTTGTTGAACTATTTTTCCTTTATCTAAAACCAGGATATTATCTGCATTTTTTATTGTAGATAACCTATGAGCGATAATTATTAAAGTAATTTCTTTTTGGTTTTTTATATTTTCTATGGTTTTTTGAATTTCCATTTCAGTAAGACTGTCCAATGAACTTGTTGCCTCATCTAATATCAATATTTCTGGTCTTTTTAAAAACGTTCTAGCCAATGATAATCTTTGTCTTTGTCCACCAGATAACTGAACCCCTCTTTCTCCAACCACAGTATTTAACTTTAAAGGTAAATCTCTTATAAAACCATCTGCTTTAGACAATTTTAAAGCTTCCCATATGTCGTCGTCTACAATTTTATTATCAGCTACCCATATCAAATTGTTTCGAACAGTATCATTAAATAAAAAAATATCTTGTGAGACATAACCTATTTTTTTTCGATATAGATTTATGTTTAAATTATTTAAATTATTATCATCAATTAAAATTTCTCCAGCTTGAGGGGTTATTATTCCAACTATCAAATCAGCTATTGTGGATTTCCCTGAACCAGACTCACCTACTAAAGCTGTAATATTATTTTTTCTTATATCAAAGCTCAAATTATCTAAAACTATTTTGTTATTTTCATAACTAAATTCTAAATTTTTAAAAATAATATTTTTTTGTAATTTATCAAAATAATCATTTCCAAATTTTTCTTTATGAAAATTTGCTTCATTGATTATTTGATCCACTTGATCATACTTTGGTAAAAAATTACTTATATTTATTTGAACTCCAACTAAAGTATTTGTTAATGAAACAATTGAAATTAAACTATAAAATATTGCTGCAATTTCAGACAAGATTATTCCACTATTTATAAAAAAACCAAAAACTAATATTATTACGATTATTCCTATTGGTTGAAAAAAAGCATTAAACACTTGTTGCAACATTTGACTTTTTAAGGTTGCATAAACATGTGAATCAAATCTTGATAAGTGTCTTCTTTTAAACTGTGTTTCTTCACCATAAATTTTTATTTGTTTGGCGGCTTGCAAGGTTTCAACAAAATTTGAAACTAATTTGTTTGCTGTTTCTAAATTAATTTTTCCTAATTTAAAACTTAGTGGATTTCCAAATTTTATTATCAAAAATGATATAAATGAAAAAATAAAAATAACAATAATGGAAACTTTGTAATTTAAATATATTGGAATAGACAAGAAGAATAAAAGCTGAACAAAAGATGCAAATGATTTAGCTATATGCCCTATTATAGCTCCCACCTGATCTATCTCTTTAGAAAAAGTATTAATCATTCTTCCATAATTAGACTTTGAGAAAAAATTCCATTTTGAGTCTAATATTGCAAACAAAGCCTCTGAGTTTATTTTTTTTATGAATTCATATTTTATTTTAAGAATAGCAAAATTTATTAAGCTTGTTATTACTCCTCTGAGTAATTGCCCAATGATAAAAATTGTTCCTAGACTAATGAAATTTATTTTTATATTTAAGTAATTGTAAAAATTTAAAATATAATTTGAAAACTTTGAAGGATTTTTTAAGTCTTGATCTAAAATATAGTCAGCGAGAGGTATTAAAGAGAAAATAGATAACGCAATTATAATAAATTCAATTGCTAACAATATACACATCAAAGAAAAATTTTTTGGAGATTTTATGATTATTACTTTTAATACTTTATTAATACTTTCAATCATTTTTATTTCAATAATTGTAAATTATTTTTCAAAAAAATTGGGCTAATTAATGACTCATAGTTTTTGTGTAAATGATCATAATTATGTTTTTCAACTAATCTTTTATAATTTTGCCAAAATTCATATTGAAGTTCTCTATCTTCTTTGCTCCAAATAAATTTGTTTTCCAAAATGTCTAGAACTTCAAGCAAATAATCTTCGATTTCTGTCTCGTTTAATTCTTCTATTTTCACTTTACTATATGACGACTCATCAATCATCGCAGTCTTAATTTTAGCGCCTTCGTTATTTTCAAAAATTTCGCTTAAAGTAAGTTTATTATTAGAATCTTTATATTTATGATGTTTTGTTGCGTGGAAATGATTTTTAAATGAGTAAAAGCCCCATACAGGTACTGATATCCATGCCATTGGCTTCCTAGTAACATAACTTGCTGTATCTATACCTGTTCCACTTGTAACTGTTAAGGCACATCGAGAATGAAGAAATATATCTAAAATATCTGATCTATGCTTACTATTAGCATAATCAATTATCATTGGATTATTTGACTCTAATTTTTCCTTAACAATCTTTCCCATCCTTAATACCTTGTATCCTCTTTTTGTTAAGCTTTCTGAGGCTTTTAAAAATTTTGTAATATTCCAATTTCTATAACTTTGATCCCATTTTCCTTTTGGATAAGTTTCTTTTAAATATGCCTCATCTCTTATTGTTAAACAGATAAATTTAGAATTAAAATCTAAACTTAAACTATTTAAATCTTTTTCAATAATAGATAACGATTTACTATCAAATTTTAACGTACTTTCACCTTTGTATATATATCCATCTAAATCTCGATCTCCACCTCCACCAAGGTGTTTAATATATAATTTCTTAATATAATTATTTTTTTTAAAAAAATTAATAAAATTACAAAAAGGTCTTATAAATAAATTTGGATAAATTTTAAGTATTTTTTTATAATGATTATAAATATACTCATTAGATGCTGGTCCATCAAAAGCAAGTAGATCTATTGTTTTTGGTAAATTTTTTTTAACAAGTTTTTTTTCTAAAATATATAATTCAGTATTAGCAATGAAATGACCAATTCTAGATGATCTTATAATTCCAAATCTAAAATTAATAAACTTATTAATTAAAATTAAAATTAAAATTAATGGTGGTACAAAAAAAAAAATAAAAAATAAATTTATAATTTCGGTTATAATCCATTTAAACTTTCTAATTAATTCATTAAAGCCTTTCTGTTTAACTTCAATGTAATGTCTTTTAATTTCTTTAAAAAATGCCATAAGAATTAATTACCAAGATTTTGGGGGTAATTGAAAAAATTTTTCTTTTTTAATTTGATCTATATTACTTATGCTTTTATGAACATAAAAACTATCAACCTTGAAATTTTTAACAAAAATATAATCGTTAGCAAAAAGCAAATCATTTAGTTCGGGTGTAGGTCTTTCAATTGTGATAGATAAAAAAGTATATTTGTTAAAGTTAAAATTTCTTAAAATTTCTGTTTCAGCGCCTTCAACATCCAAGCTAAAATAGTCAATAACTTTTGGAGCGTTGCTTTCATCTAAAATTTTTTCAAGTGTTTTTGTTTTTTTTGTTTTTATTTTATTCTTTAAAATATTAAGTAATTTTTTTCTTTTAGAAAAACTATTATCATAATTTTCTCCAACTATACCTCCTGTTGGTCCCATCTCTAAAAATTCTACACTTGTTTCTTTACTACTAACAACTTCATTTATACATATACAATTTCTATTTTTTTTAAGTTGGGAAAAAAAAATTTGATTCGCTTCTATTGCAATTCCATACCAATTAAAATATTTTTCTAAGACATATGTATTATTTTCCAAAAGTCCATTTGTAGCTGCTAAATCTAAAAAAAAACCATTTTTTTTATAATTAAAAATATCTTTCACTACCCACTTGTCTTGATCTTTAGTTCCAAAAAAATTTATTAAACCTAATTTTAATAGAAATACTTTTGGAAGTAATAATAATTTATTTTTAAAATACAAAAATTTACCATACTGCCTAGGAAAATTTTTATAAAATATTTTCATTTCATTATTTAAATTAAATCAAATAATAAGTTATCATCTCTATGATGAGTCAGACTATAAGAAATTAAAAAATTTAAATCATTTATATTAATTTTATTTTTTTTAAATGACATATTTTCTCTTGCAAAATGTATTTCATAATTATTATTTAAAATCTTGTTAAATAATCCATAATTAAATTCATCTTTATATAAAAATTGAATTGCTGTGAAAAAAACTACGCCATCTAAGCCTGGAGTTCGTTTAAGTTTGTTAAAAATCCAAGGTTGACTTGCTGCAGTTCTGACTTCTTCTGAAGCATAAGCAGTTATTTTGCCGTTTTCCTTTCTGGCTTTTTCAAAAATTATAGTATGTTGTTCAGATAAAGGTGATGGTATTAAATTATCTACACACGAATAAAATTTTTTCACTTTTTCATTTCCTCTTTAGCATTTTTTAACGCTGATGAAGTAAATTTTGACAATTTATAAAGTCTAAAAAAGTGAAGTGGAAATTTTCTTCCCGATGGTGAAAATAAATTTTTAAATCTTATATTTAAAGAAAATCTAGTTTCATTAGTCTTATTTATATCTGACCCATGATAAATATATGGTAAAAAAAATAATGCTTTACCAAATTTAACTTTTGGATATTTCTTCTTATTTTTAAATCCATTTAAAAATTTCATCCAATTCTTTGGATTTTTTGATAATTGGTTGAGGCTATTAGATGTAGTTTTAATATCTATTGTATACATTGATTTACTTTTCTCGCAATCCACAAGGGGTATCCATAAAACTAATTCAAAGAAAGAATTTGGAGGTGCATCTCGGTGGGGTATGGTTGGATTTTTATCTCCAGGCCTTTGAATTACAACATTGATTGTTTTTTGAACCAGTAAATCTCTACCCAATAAATACAATATATGCTTTGAAAATGATTCATAAATTAAATCAACCAACTTATGATTATGAGAAATTTTATTTATAACTTCAATTTTTTTTGAATTTAGATCACTATCGTTAATATCACTTGTGTATTTATGGAAAAAATTTAGTCCTTTATTAATATTTTTTTCTTTTAGCTCAAATACATCTTTAATTATTTCGTAAACATTGCTTCTAAGTTTTTTTAACTTTTTAATATTATTATTTGGTACAACTTGCCATCCTATTTCATCAATAGACTTAGTTCTTTTCTTTTTTGCTTTAATATTCTGAGCCATCTACGTTCCATATAGCACCTGAACAATAAGATGCAACATCAGAAGTTAAGAAATAAATAACAGAAGTTATCTCATTAGGTTTTGCTAATCTACCAATGGGTAAGTGATTTTTTTTATAATTTTTCCAAAAAGAATTATTTTTTTTTTGCGAAATAGTCATATATCTTTTTGGTAGCTCTATAGGTCCTGGACAAACACAAGACACTACTATTTTATTTTTAATTAATCGTCTAGAGATACTAGATACATAAGTATTTAGAGCAGACTTAGCAGATGAGTATGGGGATGGCGCAGAGTAATTGTATGCAGCAGAAGATGATACGTGAACAATCCTTCCCCATCTTTTTTTTCTCATATAAGGTACAAAATGATTATTAATTTCCACAATATATCCAAGATTACTTTTCCATACTAATTGATAACTTTTATAATCAACATCATGATCATAAATTTTTTGAGACCCACCAACATTATGAATTATTATATCAAAACTAATTTTGTCTTTTTTAAGTTTTTTTAAAACCTCTTTTAACTTATCTAACTTTGAAACATCACAAATTATTTGTTTTATATTTTTTTTTAATTTAGGGTTTATTTTTCTTGAAATACTTATAACGCTATAATTTTTATTCAAATATAGTTTTGTAATATGAATACCTAGCCCACTAGAACCACCAACTATTAATACTTTTTTTTTATTCATGATAGAATAAAATTTAACCTAATTAATCTTAAAAATAAACCTAGATAAAATTTACGTGAAGAGGTTTTGGCCCATCATTTGGCACAATTTTTTTTATCCCTTTTGCATGATTGTCAAGAGCTTCATTTACATAATGTGTAATTGGCAAAGTACCCATCATAGTCTGAGCATCAAAATTTGGTGATGCTATGTATTCCATGATTCTTTTGTACCTTTCAGATTTAAATATATCAATAAATCTTTCTTCGGTAAAATTTCCAATATGTAATTTAGAATATCTTGCATTAAAAAATTGACCTGATGGTGCAACCAAACCTGTTCCACTCAGTTGTAAAAGAAACTGTGGTCCATAAAGTCTATTATATGATTTACTTTCATCTTTAATTTTCGTCCATTTAGCAATAATTTTAGTATTTTCGTTACTCATGCTTTCAGCCTGAGAGATCAAAGGAAACATCTCTTCATATTTTGAATAATCTATTCCTAAAGTTCCTAACTCATCATCTGAACAATGTTTGATTACCCCATAATCAACACCCAAATCCAATGCTAACTTTGCAAAAGGAATAATTTCTTCCTTAAATTCTGGCGTAAGAACCATTTGAACTCCTAGAGTTACATCTAGATTTAATTTTTTTTTTAATTCAACAGCATATTTTATATTTTTCATCGCACGATCAAAGACATGTGTATGCTCTTTACTTTTAAACATTATTTTTGCGTAACCTTCTGGTGTGCCTGCACCAACCGTAAATCTAACCCATTTCATAAAAGGTAAAACTTGATCAATTTTTTCCTGTTCAAACTCCCAACCATTGGTTGCATTTCCAACATCTATACCAATTTTAGAAGCATGCTGAATAAATGGAACATAAGATTTTGATAAAGTACTTTCTCCATCAGAAACAAGAGAAACTGCTTTCACACCAATTTCAGCGAAATCATCTAGTAAATTTAATGCTTCTATTGTTTTAATATTTGCTCTTTCTTGGGGCTCTTGTACCATTGCATAACAAAATGAGCACATCGCTCCACAAGCTCTTGTCAAAGCCATATCTACACTTACTGGGGCAATTTTTTCTCCATTTTCCCAAGCCTCAATTCTATCAAAATGATACGCCACTTTATGTGAATCAAGAATTAGATCCCCATCTTTTGTTTGTACTTTATCACCTAATTTATTTAAACCCTGTTTCATTTTTATTCTTTTTCTTGATTAATAGTTATTCCTCTAAGGTTTCTTAGTTTACTTTTATCTCCAACTGGTTCAAACCAAACTGTTAGCCCATCATCAATATTTTTTTTAAGTTTTTCCTCTAAATCAAGAAGTAGTGGGCCTCTAACATTTGATGGTATTGCTTTGTTTACTTTAAATATAACTTGACCATCATCAAAAGCTTTATGTATCTCAAAATCCTCAAAAGTCTTGTCTTTACTAATTTCATTATGAACAGCCTCTCTTCTTTTATCCTCTGATAATTCGATCCATTTCTGATCTGGTTTAGGTGTTTTCTCGAATGCAAAATTTTTCATTATTTACATATACCATTATAAGTAATTTATTTATAATTCAATATTTCTATGCTCTAGAAAAAATATTTAATTTAAGATACGTTTAATTTTAGCATTTTCTTAACATTAAAATAATTTTCGTCATCAAAGCTGTTCGGTAACTTGTTATTTTTAAAAGCTTCAGATAACTCAAGAACAGCTTCCTCAATTGTGTGTTTTGGCTCAAATTTTAAAGAATTCTTTATTTTGTCAGAATTTATATGATAGGATCTCTTATCGTCACTCTCTTGGTATTCTATTTCTATTTTTTTTTGAAACTCATTCTCTACAACATTTTTAACGATTTCTGCAATTTGGCTTATGCTTAAATTTTGATAACCTACATTGAATATTTCATTTGCAATTAATCTTTCTTCGGAATTTATAAATAATTTTACTGCTCTAATATAATCTATAATATTCAAATTTGGTCTAAGTTGCTGACCGCCAAAAACTACTATCTTATTTTTATTAACTGCAAAATTTGTCAAAATATTTACAGAAAGATCTAATCTTTGCCTAGGTGCATAACCACATACTGTAGCTGGTCTAAATATAACTCCAGTAAAATTTGTATCAGTATGTTTTAAAAGAAGAGGTTCACACATTCCTTTAAATTTATTATATAAAGTCAGAGGCAAAAGTGGATGATCTTCCCTAACATTTTTTTGATCACTTATCCCATAAACTGAACTTGTAGATGCATAAATAAATCTCTTGATTCCACCAGATTTTGCAACTAGAACCATTGGTTCAAAAGCATCAAGGTTTACTGATTTAGACAGTTCTTCATTTAAAGCAAAACTTGCATCATTAGAAATGCAAGCTAAGTGAATAAACACATCGTGATCTTTACAGCTATCTCCTAATAATTTTATATCTCTTATATCTCCTTTTATAATTTTCAAATTTTTGTTATCTTTATCTAAAAAATTATCTCCAAAGAACATAGTATCATATATCGTTACCTTAAACCCATCGTTTAACAGCTCTGGGACTAATCTACTTCCAACATAGCCTGCACCACCTGTTATAAATATTTTCTTGAAATTCATATTTTCGTTTACATTTTTACAATAATTCTACTTGATTTCCCGTCTCTTAAAGTTTTTACAGCTTTGTTAATATCTTTAAGAGTAAACTCATGAGTTATTAACTTATCAAGACTTAATTTACCAGCTTTGATAAGTCTTATATATCTAGGTATATCCAAATCAGGTTTTGACTCACCTCCATGAGAACCTTTAAGAATCTTTTTAAAATGTAAGGGTAGTGTATAAATTCTTGCCTCATCATTTGCTTTTGGTACACCACAAAGTATTGTTTTTCCATCTGGATGAGTTAACTTATAGGCTTGTTCAATTACTTTAGAGTTTCCTGTAGTGTCAATAACTATATCTGCCCCTTTATCTCCAACAATTTTTTTTATTTTTTCTTCAAGATTTTTGTCCTTATGCACAAAACCATAATCCATTCCTAAATTTTTAGCTAAATCTAATTTAAATTTATGAAGATCAACACCAATAACTGGATATGCGGAAACCATTGAACAAGCTTGACTAATTGAGGAACCTACACCGCCCATACCAAAAATTAAAACCGATTGACCAACTTTTACCTGAGCATCATTATTAACTATTCCAAAAGCTGTGGTTACAACACATCCAAATAATGGGGCTATTTTTAAATCAAAGTCTTTAGGTATAACTGTTAATCTATTCTCTGAAATTATAGCTTCATCATTAAATGTAGTAACCCATCCAGCATTAATTTTTTTATCTCCCATTTTATATGATGGTGTGGGTGACTGAATGCCATCACTTTGTCTCCAGTGCAAAACAACATGATCATTTTTTTTAACTGTTTTAACTCCTGGACCAACATCCAAAACTTTACCTGAACCTTCGTGCCCTAATAAATGAGGTAAAAATTTGTCTTTACCCTTCGCCGCATCAATTTCATTAAGTTGTGCACCACAAATTCCACTGTAAAAAATCTTAACAAGTACCTGACCAAATTCCAAATTTGTTGGTCGTTTTAATTCAGAGACGATTAAAGGACTCTTGCTTTTGACTAAAATAGCTGCTTTCATTAATTATATTTATTCAAAATAAATAAATTCATAATCTCCTGTATAACCAAAATGATTATAAATCCATTCCCATGCTTCTTTGTCAAAGAATGCTTCACAAGTTAATGCCCAACATTCTAAACCAAAAAGTTCTTTTTCATTCCTGTAGCTTTCAAGCATTAAGTAACCTTGTTTTGCAACTCTTTCAAATTCTTTAAGAGCATTCTGTAATTGAAAAATTTTTAAATTATGAAAAGTTGTTAAAGAAATAGCAAGGTCAAATTCATTGTCTTCAAAGGGATAATCATCCTCAGCTCTATGGATAAATAAATTTTTTTTAACTAATTCTGTACTTTGATTTATACCATGCTCTGATATGTCAAAACCAACTACTTTAATATCTGGTAAGATTAATTTTAATTCATGCAGCAAAAAACCTTTGCCACAACCAACATCCAAGACTTTTGAATTATTGTCTAAATTATAAGTTTCAATAAGCTTCTCTGCTACAGGTTTCCATCTTCCAGGTATAAATTTATAGCCACCATATCCATACCTTCTATCTCCATCCCAGTAATCTTTTCCATACTCTTTTGCTTTTAACATACAATGAACTTTATCATCATTCATTCTTGCTAGATAATCTCTTTTAGTTGATTTGTGCAGAGGAGTAACAAAATTTACAAGTTTTCCCATTGATTTGACCTTTGTTTAATTTAAACGATTTAGTATATCAAAAGTAGTTTTTAGTCAAAAAGAAATTACTTAATTATGAAAATATTTTATTGAATTATCCATTGATTGCTATCAATAAATTTTTTTGAAATTCCACTTTTTGGATCAACTTTTTTTACATAATTTTCAAAAATTTCTGATTTCTTAAAAATATCCCAAAATTTTTTCTGATTTCTAATATTTTTTTTTGTTTCTTTATAAGATTTGCTTAATCTCATTTCAATTTCTTTTATAGCCTCTAATATTTCTTCTGGGGTATTATCTTTTAAAATATATTTTTTTCTAAATTTTGTTGTCTTGTATGAATGAAAATCCTTAAAAATGCTCATACTCTTTTTATCTAATTCAATAATCTTTGATAAATTAAGAAATCTTTTTGTTTTTTTTTCTAAAATTTTTTTAAATATCGATATACAATAATTTTGACCTGATCTAACTCTACCAATTGGAAAAAAATTAGTATCTAAAATAGGTTTTTTATATAACGAGCAAGCTTCATCAATTCCACTACCTGTTGTAATACAAAAATGACATTTGGATATTATCCAATAATCTAAAAAATCATCCTTAATATTTAAATTTGAATAATCAAAGTAATTTTTATCTTTAAAATATAATTTCTTTTCAGAACCTCTGCCAATTCTAATTACAAAGTAATTTTTTTTTAACAAGAACTTGATTCCTTTTTTATAATTAAAAATATCAGCATTTCTAAAATTATGGTAACTCCAATCTTTTTTTTGATTAGAATACTTTCTTTTAAAAAAATTATCTCTTACTAAAAGACATACAATTTTATTATTTTTGTAACCATGTTTTTTCAAAAAATCGTAACCAATTTTATTTTTTTTTTTATCAAAAATAAACTCTTTAGGGGTTTTTAAATTTGTATTTAAAAAGTTTGTTGTTTTTCTATTCCACCAATTAGGGAGCTCAAGATAAAAAGAATTAAATATTTTTATTTTTTTTGATAAAAAATTTAGTTGTTTTGAAAATGGAAATATTTTCAAACTATTGCTAATCACGGAGTTTAAATAATTGTTCGATATATTTTTCCCATCATAAAAAAAGAAGTCTTTATATTTATGTCTACTCTTGTCATTAAGATACAAAAACAGCTCTAGGGTTGAGTTTCCAACATTGTCTCTTTTTACTTTTCCAAACCTAATCCTAAGTTTAAATAATCTTATAATAATTAAGACAAAAAAAGCTGGTATTAATGATATTTTGAATAATAAATTCTTAATTATATTCTTCAAAAAAATAATTAACATTATTTCATCATGTGCTTTATAGATTTTAGAATTGAATTTTTATTTGCTATTTTTCCATTTCCAAAATTTTGGACTGCTTCACTAGCTGCTAAAGAGCCAGTAAGTAAAGACAAATACTCATCAGATTTTACTGATGAGAATAAAGATATAATTGACATTAAACAATCTCCAGATCCTACTTTATCTACAACTCGATCAGAAAAAGCTCCACAATAATAAAATTTATTTTGTTGATCTAACGAAATAACGCCTTTTGCACCCCTAGTTAAAATTAACTTATTTAACTTTAAATCTTTTTTTAGCTTTTTCATTAAGATTTCGATTTTATTATTTTGGTCTCTCATCTCATATCTAAGTTCGGATTCATTAATTACCATGCAATCAACTCCTTTAAATCTTTTTAAATCATGATAGCCTTTATTCACTGCGTTTAGTTGAGAGTTTGCGACAACATATTTTGATTTTTTTTTTAATAAATCAATTATTTTTTGATTTAACATTCCATGACCAAAATCTGTTATTAATATCAAATCATATTTTTTAAATTTTTTAATTAACAAATTTATTTTTTTTATTTCATTATTGTTAATTTTTTCTTCACTATAACTATATATTCCCATCACTTTTGAATTTGAGATGTCATCTACGTATCTTTTTTTTAATATCGTAGGACTATTTTTTTTTTTAATAAAAAAAGGTTTTATATTTTTTTCTAGATTTGAATTAATAAAGTTTTCAAATTTTCTATCATCACCAATTAAAGTAAAAAAATCAATTTTATTACAAAAAGAACTTAAATTTCTTGCAACATATGCGGATCCACCTAGAAAATTTTTTATTTCAAGATTTTTAAATACCATCATGGGTTCTTTTCCAGATTTACCGATTGCTCTACAAAAATTATATTGATCGATAATTGTTTCCCCAACAACAAGAACTTTTAATTTTACAAATTTTTCAAATTGATTTTGTATATTTAAAAATGAAAGATTTTTTTTAAGGTAATTAATAACTTTTTGTGTTTCTTTGTTTTTTATTTCCAAATGAGAATTAATTAAATTGCTCGAGCTAAGAGTTTTTCCAGTTGTAATGTATATTTTACCTTTTACTGATTTAATTGTATTTTTTTCTAGTATAATGTTTTTTGTTAAATCATCAGAATTTTTTTTGTAATCTGGGCCTTTGCAATAAATCGCTGGTTTAATTTTTTTTATTAGATCTATGGGGGTAATGTCATGATTAATAATAACGTAATCAACAATTGACAGAGATTCTAAAAATTTTAACCTTGTTAAATCGTTGAAGTATGGTCTGCCAGGACCTTTATTTACATTATTTGATGATGTAATTGAGACAACTAAAATATCACCTTGTTGTTTAGCTTCTTCGAAATGAAGTATGTGCCCATAATGTAAAAGATCAAATACACCATGGCACAAAACAACTTTTTTTTTATATTTTTTATTTTTTTGGCATATCGAAACTAAATTTTTTATTGATACAATTTTGCTCATTTTAAAGATAAAGAATATGTTCTTGATTAATTAATGATAATCCACCATCAACTTTAATTTTTTGTCCAGTAATAAAGCTTGAATCATCTGAAATTAGGAAACTAACTGTATTAGCAATATCTTTTGCATGGGACATTCTTCCTAAAGGTGTGATCTTTTCTAAGTTTTTTCTGATTTCATTATTTTTTTTTAAATAAAAATTTTCATTTTCTTTTTTAATTAATCTTGTAGCTAATATTGAGTTTATTCTTATTTTTTTTTTTCCTAATTTAATAGCCATATATTTCGTTAACTGGTCCAAAGCTCCTCTTGTCATATGATACTCTAAATTTTGATCCATTATTGCTCCATCTAAGCATACAGATGAAATTATAACAATTGATGAGTTTTTTGACATTTTATTTGATAAACCTCTAATTATATTTTCAGTAGCTTTCTGCATAACTTGAATTTCAGAATTGGAATTCTCACCTCTGAATCTCTGTGAGAAAACAAGCCCTTTTATATTTTTTAATTTATATGATGTCAAAAATTTATCAATTTGTTCTTTTTTCCCTAAATCAATTTTAAAACTATTTTTGGAATTAACAGCATTCCTCGAAAATGAAATTGTATTGTAATTTTTTTTTAATTTTTTTTCTATTTCTTTACCAATACCCTTCGTGCCACCAAAAATTAAAATATTTTTTTTCATTTAAAATGGATTAAATTCATCTAATTCATTAAATTTATTCATTTCTGGATATGGTGAATTGAATATTTTTTCATAAAACTTTTTATGCTGAGTTATACTTTGATTAGGTTTAAATTTTAATGTGTAAAAATATTTACATATTTTATTTTTTATAAAAACCATAGATTTATTTTTCGATGATTTTCTAAAGCATTTAAATTTTTTATAAGTTTTATCCATTACCCATAAAGCTATATCTAGTGCATCATTTAGTATTAAAAAACATAAATATTTTATCACTTGCTCCTCTGAATATTTTTTTATTACAAGTTTTGGATTCTTAACCCATACAGCATCTGTGCTTTCTAATTGACCATATTTTTTATTATCCTGCGAAATAAAATTTGAGTAAAAATCTCCTCTTCCATCATAATCGAGATTCAATAAAATAAATTTATTACTTAAGAAGATTTTGTGTAAGGCGTTAAAAGTACCTTCAACGTTGACATGTTTAGATTTATAGGCTTTTGTAAAACAAACTTCTGACCTTGCACCAATTAAATTTTCGAATATTTTAATACCATTATTCAGAATCACAACCTCAAAACCCTCAACATCTAATTTAAGAAAATCATATTTTTTTTTATTTATTTTAAGATATTTATTTAATGATATTGACTGAATTTTTTTAACATTTTTAACTTTTTGTTGCCTTTTAATAGGACCCGTATACCTAGGAGTAACGTCAATCCGTTTTACAAATCCACTCATGGCGGGATTATTGAGTATCATTAAATCTAAATATTCATTATCTGCTCCAAAAGCTAAATTTTTAATTTCAATATTTTTATAATTTTTATATTTTTTTTTTAACCTTTTTACTTCTATGCTATCAGCTTCAATTAAGTCATAATAAACTTCACCTGAAAAATTTTTCCATGATGGATGAATGCCATATCTTGCCCCTATATCTAAAACTCTTAAAGCTCTCATAATTTAAAACTATAAATTACCATTTTATTAAATTACCCTCAAAATCAATAAATTTTCCATTATTTATTTTTTTTTTCGATAATATAACTTTTATTATTTTACTGATAGCATAATTGCTTTCAATGTCAGAATCTTTACCTCCAGAACCTATGTTCAAATAACCTGGGTGCAAAGAAAATATAGTATGCTTATTTTCAAAATCATATGCAATATTTTTAACCATACTATTTAGTGCTGATTTTGAAATTCTATACAAAATATTACCAAATTTTTTATTATGCTTAAGATTTCCTCTCATGCTTATAGAGCCAGCGAGAGATGAAAAAAAAATTACTCTAGTATTTTTAATTAATTTTTTTTTTTTAATTAATAATTCAAATAACTTAAGTTGAGAAAAGCAATTAATTTTTAAAAATTTTTCAAATAATTTCTCACTTATATTGCCTAATTTAGATTTTTTATTATTTTTACTATTTGGTGTTAATGCGGCTATAAATAATATTATATCAAATTTGACCTTTTTCAAATTAGATACAAAGTTAGTAATACTTTTTATATCAAGTAGATTTAATTTATAAACTTTTAAATTATTATTTTTTATGTTTAACTTTTTTTTAAAAATTGTTGCATAAATAAAATTTTTTTTTAGCAAAATTGTTGTTAAAATTTTTCCTACTCCACTTGAAGCTCCAACAATCAATATTTTTTTCATTAAATTTTTTTCATTTTTGGAAGAGGTAAAATTATTTTTACTCCATTTAGATTTTTTATTTTTGGTAAAATCAACTTATAATATCTCCA
>MDSZ01049408.1_pt1 | contig 17066 bp, 22 predicted proteins | sample 811201 | NCBI WGS metagenome assembly MDSZ01 (sample SAMN05326647, study PRJNA326480) | marine metagenome | isolation source: seawater | place: Indian Ocean: North | collected 2010
CGTGGTTGAAGTTTACCTCCACGTACCTGGGGGTCCAACTTGTGGTCATTGGATTCTGTTTGATTGCTTCGAAGTCCTGCATGGCCCATGGTTCACCGGAACGGTAGTGCCTGTCTGACATCTCGCCCGTGTCCTCCAGTTTCCAGCAGTAGGAACATCCGTCCGGACGTTTGCCCTGAAGCATCTGAAATCTTTGATCTAGTTTTTCCGCGGTGTTGTGCAGTGCCGCGGGATTGTGCTTTACGGCCTCCGCATCTATCTTGTGCAAAGGCGGGTGATAGCAACTATTGGTCATGCCGGTCGGCAGGTGCAATGACACCTGGTTCCACTTGGCAAGGCACATCGAGGGAGAAACTGTCTCCAGTTTTTCCTTGGCCTTTAGTGCATCTGATTTATAATCACTTGTACTCACGATCTTGCACTCCTGTGTTTTTATGAGTTGGATAAATGTATTTGATAAACTTGCTTTGGTACTCATCTAGTTCTGCTACAGGCAAATCTATTCTCTGTCTAATGCTTTCTCCATAAAGTCTCAAATCTTCGTCAATCTTTTCAGGTATTACTGCATTCTCATAGTAGTCTATCATTTTATCCAAATCTCTAATTTGTATCCACTCGTTTGTGTCCACTGTTGTTGAGTAACAACCCATTCTCGCACCTAGCATGGCATACTTGCCATTATGCACATCTGCTCCAACAGTCATCCATGTGCTTAAAATCCGCAAATTAGGACCCCATATTTTTTTCATAAAGTCTCCTGGCTTTATGTGTTCTCCTTGATTCAAACTCATTTTTACACCTTCCCGGTAACCTGCTATCCATGCCTGGTAAGGTTCACTGTTTATAATACTTGTTGAATAACAGTTGTGCAAGTTTTCGTGTTTGACTGTCCAGCAGAAATCAATTTCTGCTTTTTTGTCTTTTGCGTTTTCGTGTGTGTGCATGTTGAGGCAAGTTTCCTTGTCCCAGCCAACCAGACCACCATTGCCATACACAAGATTATTAATGACATTTTTCGCTCTCCATCTGTGTACTGCTTTCCTGTCTGTTTTTGCAAAGTCTAGTGTTTCCAACAAAAAACTTTCATCTAAGATATTATCCCCGTCAACGCTTATGAAGAAATCTGTTTCGGCCATTTCCGCGGCGGCCTTGTGTGCCGAATCGAATCCTTTGACGCCGTCCACACGCTTCGCCCACGGCACTTTGCTCTTGAGGTCTGCCCAATTTTGTTCTTTGTTGGGCTCCATGTAACTGATATACACAAAGTCTAGATCACTTACTCGTATTCTATCAGCCATGTCTCACCTCCTTCCACAACGTCAGTTGGCCAGTGTATGTCACCGTCCTGGAATGCATATCCCTTTTCCGCTTTCTTTAATACGCTGTACCGTGTTTTTGCTTTTGGTTTTGGACGTAACACTATATCTGGATTTAGCATATATGCGTCCTCTCCCTGTTTCATAATCTCTAATTTCTTTTGCAGTGACACTTCTATCTTCTTTCCATCGATAGTAACAAAATGTTTCTTTGGTGGTGGAACCTTTACAAGTTTAAACAGATCTGACATTCATCTCCTTATCAAAATAGTGCCACACTCGAGACACTCTTCGTTCTCCCAAGTATATTGCATTCCTTGTTTTGTTGGGAAAAAGATACTCGTTTTGATTCCGTGTGTGCTGTAGATTGTTTACGCTTGGTTTGTGATGTAAGAACTTAAACCATTCGTAATCAATAAGATCTCTGCAGGTTGGATCCATGATCCTGTAAGCCAATGCAAACACAACATCCGTGCTTGGATACTTGTCATGGCAGTTTATCAGCATCTTTTCTTTTACCTCATTCCAATTTCTCGTTATGTCTCCGGCTATTTCAAAGAACATTTTTGCCTTAGTGCTTTTTCTAAAATACACCATGCCGTTGTATATGTCAGGCAAATTATTTCTTCTAAACAAATGCCTATATGGTGTGTTTGTTACTATTTGGTCTTTGTAGTTTCTGCAATTCACACTGAATACAAGATCATGTTGCCATAAGTGATACCACCACCAATCCGTGTTTAATGTCCACAACATGTCGCTTTCCAACTTAATGGTGTGCGTAAAAGGTGTGACTGAAAAGGCTTTGTATTCATTTGCCCATTTCATGTCATGCTCTGCACTTTCATCTTGCCTAATAACTTTTACAACGTCAACTGCTTTGTGTTCAAATTTACTTTTTTCATCTGTGACAACACAAACCTTATTGTTTCTGTTCCAACGCTTGATGCTTTCCGCAAGTTTAATGCTCAACTCTACGTAGTCTGTGTTGGCGTTGTTCTGTGCAAACCATAGGAAACCTTTAGACATTGGCCAACTCCTTATTCAAAACGTGTACGTCCTGGTCTGTTGTGTAGTTTATTTGATCTTGATACTGCCAAGCCAATCCAGACTCATCTATCTTGACAACCTTGCAATCAGGTGGCAGTGTTGGTAACTTCATTGGAAATGTGTCATAGTCGAGAAATCCGTTGGCCTGTTGTAGTGCAATGGCAAACGCATAATCGTTCCTAAAATTTTTGGATTGTATTCTGTATATTGAATTGAAATACTGATAAAATTTTTTTACGAATTTTATTGTGTCAAAAATACGTTTTGCTTTTTTTCCCTTGCGGAAGACAAACACTGTGGCCCATACCATGTCTATCATGCTCCAACGCCGCATGTCAAAACTTTTTCTACCTGTGAGATCATGTGCTTCTTTTGATATGATAAAATCATAATTGGTGTCCAGGAGTTGTCTAAGATTGTCCGTGAATGGTAGATAATCTATGTCCATCACAAGTGTGACATCATATGGTGATAGTTCATAAGCCATATGCCGATCAACATTGCGCCAATCGTTGCCATTTTTTTTGTTGCCTATTTCAGGTTCGATTAACTTGTAATTTATGAAACCTAGTGGTTTCATTGCTTTGTAAGTCACCATGTCCGTGACCACTGTGATTTCTACCTTTAGATTTTTCTTAATAAGTTTTACACATTTTTCAAGTATCCTGTGATACTTTGTTTCCGCTGTATCAAAACAAAATAGTAATACACCTTTAGTCATTAGTCACTCCGTGATTCAAATGTCTTTGACATCTGATGGTATGAACTAAGGCTTTCTTGGTTTCTATCTATAAGGATTTTTAAAAATTCTGTAGGATCTGTGATTTCTACAGGATTGTTGTTGGTATCTAACACAAAAAATTTATCATTTGTATTTTTAAGTGTGCTGACAAGATTTATTGTTTCGGGATCCGCACGAAATATATGTTCTTTGTAAACAATAACTTGTCGTGACTTTGCTTTCTCTAAAGCGTTACGTTTCGCAATCGCTACATTATAAGAAAGATCAGATTTTTGTTTTAGTTCGCCAATGTTCATGCCACAATTATACAATAATTATGGTGGCAAAGCAACCTGGTAAAATTATTATGATGCTGAGTTTGAAACTTCCGCGTTCGAAGCCGACTGTATCGACGCCGCCAAACCTTGTGTGTCATTTGGAAAGACTTCTATAAGAGCCAAGGTCATAACAGGTGCTTCATTAGGATTTGCTGGAACACCTGATGTGTTTGGTGAAGTGTAAGTGTCGTCACTCGCCGCGTCCGTTGAAACCATCTTGACTGTTATCACAGTTGCACTACCCACTGCCGCGTTCAACTTGGCAGAAATCTCAACTGTGTTTGATGTGTAACCTGAGTTGTCTGAAGTCAGTTTGATAATTGTTGTGTAACCTGTGCCTAGATCATGGAAACCGTTTGCAAGACCGTCTGTTGTAAGAGTCTCACCTGAACCTGATCTAGTTGATGCCTGTGCACCTATGTCTAGGTTACCTATTGCTGTGGTTGTTAGGTCATCAAATACTGTGTCCTTGTCACCGTCGATACCTGTTGTACAACTAGGGTCAACCCTAATTTTTCCGCCTGCGTTAAAGAAGTGTCTCATTGTGTCCGCTGATGCGAATGTAACCGATCTCTCAATAGTAGATGAGGTGTTCCATGTACCTGAATTTGAACTTGAACCTACTGCGTTTGTTCCTAGTGCTGTTGCTGATGTCGAACCTGCCGCAACTTCCGCCGCCAATGATGCCAAGTCTGCCTCTAGTGCTGATCTAACTGCAATAGCACCTGCTCCTGCCGATACCTGTTCTGCACTTGTTAATGAGTCATTTGTGTGGTTGGCAATATTTGTCATACCAGTAAACAATGCGTTGAATTGTGCCGCAGTGATTGTTGAAGACCCTCCTCCACTCACTGTTGCGATATGTGTTTGTCCTAAACCGTACACACCAGATCCTGTACCTGCAAAATGGTTGTAACCGAATGGACTTGATGAATTGTTTACAAATTCGTTATAATGGTCTGCTGTAATTGTATCACCTGCGACGTATGCCATAAAATTATTTCACTCCTATCACGCACTCTGTTAGTGCTGTTTCTTCGTTATATTTAGCGTTAATTAGTCTTCCTAGCACGTTAAAATGGTTGCACACGTCCAAATCCGCCACTTTTGCCTCACCATTCCCGGCCGATACCAAACGATCTCCTGCTTGTCCCGTGCCCTTTACCTTAACTTTTACACGTCCTTTTAGTGCTATCATAGGATGTGTGTCATTGCCTCCCGCTTCCGCGTTCATTAAAAATGCTGGTGATTCAGAGACAACACCAAATACTTTGTCACTGATTTCGTCATCACATCTGGTAATTTCTTTTTCACCGCCCAAAATTACTACTTCTCCAACCTGTAATGACATGTCGGTCTCGTAACGCTCAGCCAAGTCAGCGTATTGTGCCGATGTTGATAATGCGTGTACAACATTGGCTCTGATGTCCACAAGAGTTGGTGCTGACATTTCTGTGCCGCCCACGTCAGTGGATTTAAACGCTGTCCAGGCACCGCCTGCGTTGCCGTGTATGGTTGTACCGTCATCTGCGAATGTTTCATCCCAAACCCAGAACAAGTCCTGTTCCGTAGCCGTTGATGCATTGCCTCTGTTAACTTTCAATCCTGAATAACTCGGCATTCCTGCATTTGAAGAAACGTTTCTGTTTAATTCTATAATATTGTCTTCCACTGTCAGCGTGGATGTGTTGGATGTTACTGTGTCACCGTCAATGGTCAAATTTCCGTGTATCCTTACATCACCCGAGTCACCATGCATAGTGATTACAGACTTGGTACTGCCTCCATCATTTACTGTGAATTTGATATCGCCATTTTCTGTTACGTTAGCAATGGTAAAATTATCACCCGACATGGACATAGTGATATCACTACCCGCACCCAGTATAAGACCATTGTCATTCAAAATTGATAAACGTCCAGATGTTGAATCGTTTGCGTCCGACTTCAGGAAAGTTGATGCCGCGGCACCACCCAATGCGTCAGAGTCTGTTGCCGTTCCCCTGAATTTGGCATTGGATACAGAACTTGAAAGTTGTAATCCTTGTGCAACAGTAGAGAAACCAGCGGCTGTCAATGCTACTGCGTTTGTTTCGCTACCACTTGGTGTGAAAGCAAGGTTTGAAATTACTCCAACAACCACATCGTTTGTAACAAGTTTTAGAATACTTCTGTTGACGCCGGTATTGTCTTGCACAACTTCTGTGACAACCTGTGTCACGCCCGATCCTGTAACCGTAGTTGGACCTATAAGCGTGAATGCTGTTCCGTCATACACATACATTTGACTATTGGCTGTGTCAAACCATAAGTCACCTAGCACGGCGTTAGTCGGTGTTGTGGCTGAGTTTGTAGTTGATCCTACAGGTTTGAATTTATCACCTGTGTAAACATTAAGTTGTTTATTGGTTTTGTCGAACCATAATTGTCCTTGCTGTTTGTTAGCAGGTGCAGTTGTGTTATTAAAATTTTCTAATAGTTTAACAAAGTTTTCATTCAGCCTTTCACCAAAACCTGCATACCCTTTTCCTATAAGAGTGATGTCCGTTTTGGCCGTGTCAATTGTGCCGTCAGCGAGTGTGACCAGCAAAGTACCGAATGTGTTGTTTATTTTATACGCCATTATACCATATTTATGCTTTAATTAAAGGCTTTGTGTACCGGCTAAACGGCGTGTAATATCCCTCTAATTTATTATTATAGGTGCTGTCTGCTTTCATGAGGTGTAAAGTTAGCCCTGTTTTGTATTCTGCACCCTGTTCTCGAAAGTCAACAGGTGCGTGTAAGACACTTGCATCGTGTACGATAGCATTTTTTGGCTTCCACTCGAATATACTTTCAATGCTAAGACCTTCATATATTGACATAGGAATGTGTTTGGGCATGATTTTTTCTAGTATTTTCGAGTGATTCTCATCATGCTCTATGTTTTCAACACCGTAATCTTTGTAATCCTGGTGTCTTATCACATTGGCATAATTGGCAAAACTTCCTATGTCCCGACCTTTCATGAAATGTGTTGCCCTACCTCTATATCTCTGCTTGAAAGTAACATACTGCGTTGATTGTATTTTGTCCAAGTCAATGGGAATGATAATGTCTTTGTATGGCCTGTATCCATTGATGTGTGTCACTGAGTCAGTGTGCAAACCATATGGCCTAATTGATTTGAAAAATTGATCGCCAACACTCATAGGATCATCTATTGCAACATCACTATAAAATATTACGTCTTTTCCAAAATGTTCGTGAATCTTTGGACGCACAATATTACTAATTTCCTCTATGAGCATTGGATAAGTGATGTGTAATACGTGGTCGTTTATGTTTAGACCTATGTCTTCAAAATTTTCTTTAAAGAAATTAGAAAGCACATCACGTTCAAAGTCATTTATAAAATCTTCGACCACATAACTTTTCTCATACTGATCCTTGAAAAATTTGGTGTCGGGATCATGAATAATATCCATTGCTTTTAATTCTTCTTGTGAGAATGGTCTATCTGTTTTGTATTTCATTTGGTATAATCTTTAATAGTTCTTCGTATGACTCACGCATAACAAATTTCAATTGTAATCGTCCATATGGCACAGGATCAACCCAATGATAAATTGTTCCATTTTGTATCAATAATGTTTCGTACGGAACCTCGCCAACACCTTCAACACCTATTATAGGTTTTTCTTCCATTAAATTAATTTGTATACTTGTAACATTATCCTCGTCTATGTGTCGAGGTATGCTACTGTTAGGTTCCAACCAATAAAATCTAGGTCTCGTGTCCAACTTATCTATACCCAAGGCAATTTCTACATCCTTGACAAGTGGCCTGTCCTGTTCAGATAAAAACGTTTTCCACCATTTATCTTCTTGCGGAAACTTTTGCCATTGATACCAACCACCGTTGTGTTTATATTTTTCGGCAATATCTCTATATTTCTTTTTGTCTATTTTATAATTAAGATGTTTTAAATTCATATTTTTCTAATTGTTCAAATATTTTAACACAATCCTCAATATCTTGATGAAAGGAAATGTTAAAACTAATTCTTTTTTTGTCATTATTGAATACAGCGTGTTTCACTTGCGTGTTAAGAAACATGGGTGTATCAACTTTTTCTCCGTTTTCAAACACGCAGGGGGCATAATCTTCTGACAAAGGATAACTTAACGCAGTGTTTCTCGTGCCGCCATCGGTATGGAAATCAATACCTCCCTTGGGCGGTATCATTACTAGAAAGCAATTTTTATCACAGAAGGTCATGTGTAAATCGTAAAAATATAATCCTGTCTTTTTATTACTTGTAGAAGAATAATGGTCGGTCCATTCTTCGTATTTTAAAGCCATTCCTCTTTCTAATAGGTCTTTTTTGAAATCTTCTTCTAGAAAATATGGTAGTTTATAATGCGTTAAATTACTAGGCATCTTTGCATACCCCTAACATCGTTTTGCGGAAAACTTGTAGTTTTCCATTTTCCATTTAACTTATCCGCTAACCAGTCGTCATCATAGAATGTCCAAAGCCATTTGTCTGTTTTCAAATAAAAAACATCATGCGTTGATATCTGGTCCCACATTGTAGGCTCCAAACTTCTAAACCAACACACTGCGTCATAAGAAAACTTATCTTTGTTTGAAAAATATGTAAGATAAATTTCACCACATTTTTCTTTGAGTTTTTCTATGATATCTCTAGTTTCCTCAAAAGTATGATGTGTGAATACCGAATAAGCAACACAAACATCATAATGATTTTTTAAATTTAATTCTTCGTCACCGGTTGGATTGTACATGTAATTGTAGCCATTGTAGTATTCGAACTTGTATTGCGGAAACTCGAACTTGTTTTTATTGATTTTGTGTTCCTTGATATCTATTCCTGTGTAGTTGCCGTGTGGCTTGTAACGGATAAAGTTAGCATGATTGCATCCAAAGTCTAAGACAGTTTTTCCTTCGAACTGGGTGTACTGTTCAAAGTATGCTCTTACGTCATACTCAAGATAAGTTTTCAAACCCGACATCGTGGACTCCCATGTGAAAAACTATTCTTTCTTTTGTTGGAGATTTAACTCCATGTGGTTTTTTAGTGTTCAGAACAACCATTGCATCATACAGTATACTGGCAGAATCTTTGCCGTCATCAAAATACAATTCTCCTGTATTTTCAGTGACAGGTATGACAAATGAACATTTACTTTTGTTGTCTACGTGAATTGGAAGTTCGCCACCCTCCAATACTTTAAAAAAATTACATCTAAATTCTTTTGGCCTAAAATTGAAATTGTTCCAAATACTTTTTATTAATCTCAGCAATTTGCGATCAAAGTTGTGTATCTCTTGCACATAAAATTTATTCATCTCTTTTCCGCCTGTCGCTTCGTCAACATATTCAGAGTATAATTTATTACTGTCCTCCCATTTTCCATTGAAGTAGTCGCTCCAAAAATCCACAGGAACTTTGTAATCTGTTTCGATGAAAAAATCTTTATGCCATTTCTTTTTAATATGCTTTGTCATAATCAAACGCTATTCGGTGTAACAACCTTTCCTTCATTCCGTCGAATTGCCATCTTTTGTGAATGCTTAACCATTGTTCTGATATCACAAGGTCTTTGTCCTCCCATTCATGATGATATATGTATTTTTCCTGTGTGCAATGACCTTTCAAAAAATTATGCAATTCTTTCCATTGTTCTTTTGTTGCACCCTCAACCACATCATACGCTTGTTGAAACGGAAAGTAAAGTCCTTTTTTGCCTTCTTTGTTTGTGTGCACCAGGTTGATAGGATTCTCATAATTAATTTTTTCATGAGAAGTTTGCTCTTTGCTGAAAGATCCTATCTTGTACCCAGATGCATATTTTATATTTTCTAACTCTTGTTGCATATTGACTGATAGATCATTGAATGCCATTTCTTGATTGATCCAACTGGTTCGAGATCCTTTACTGCCTTTTACTGCGTACAACCAAACAAAAGGATATCGCTTTACAGCGTTTGCATGATGCGTATGCCAATCAAGTTCTTCATTATGTCCAAAAAGTCCTGCCTTGCCCGTATGATTTTTTTCTCCTGTTACTCTGATAACTCCGGGCTGTAATAAAATCCGCTCTTTTTCTGCATCATCCTTGCCATGATCTAGTTTTACAGTTCCAATACTGGATGCCACACGCATCTGATCTTCTATGGACAAATCTTGATCCTTAAAAATAACAACATAATGTCTGTTGCATAGTCTTGCAACTTCGTGCAGTTGTTCCTCAGATAGACTTTTGATGTCTTCCTGTATTGTAAGTGTCCAGCCGTTGCTATCTATTGATGATCTCATCTAAGTCCTGTTGTCCTTGTAATGATATTATTATGTGCGAACGTGTTGTTGGTCCTTTGTTCCAAGCACTATGTCTCATTCCTTGATTCAAAAACCAGCAACTGCCAGGCTCCATGGTCTGATAATGCTTCTTGCCTGTTTTGTCGACACAGTAAAATCCACACTTGTCATTGGTCGTTATTGGAATATGAAAACGCACAGAGTAATCTGTGTTGTAGTCTATATGTTCCGCCACGTAGGCTCCTGGATCCATTATCGCTATCCTGGCCCTTGTTGTTTCCGCTTTGAATGAAGTAATAACCTCTTCGAGATACGTTCCTTTCACCCAATCCTTGATCTTATTGTAATGGCGTTCGTCTAACCTGCTCTTTGGAATCTTTTTTTCATAAACCCTTTTCTCTTCTTCGGCATTGTACTGTGTAAGTGCTATCTGTTTGTATGGCGACCCGTTCACTTCGTATTTGCCATTGTCGTCTTTTTGGATGTAATTTTCGAATGGTTTGACATAATTTCTGTAATCCCAGGCCATCCTTTTGTTGCCTAAGCCTTCTCGCAATGTTGATTCGGCAACATCGTTGTCTTGTAAAAACTTGTATGCATCTTCAATGCTATCAAACTTCAGTCCAAATGCTTTCTGCAGTTTGGGTGATTTACCTCCAACTTTTACACCATATCCGTACTTTGTTTTGAGGTCATCCTCAGCGACAGGCATGTCCTGTACAACATTAATCATCTTATCCACATCGAAAGTTTGGTCTAGTTTCACAAAAGGTGGCAATTCGTATCTAGTTTTTAATTTCATAAGTTCCTTTGTGTTGCCAACATGCATCGTTCTTTGGATCACACACTGCTACTTTACCCTCGTGCAAAGTCCATTCTGTGTTTGTTTTCTGTCCCAATTCAATAAAAAGCCTTTTCATAAATCCTGGGTTCCTGCATCTACTAATGAATACTTTTTGATAGCCAGCCTCTTTGGCAAATTTCAACTGATGCTCAACAGTAGCAACCAAGTGTGGACGTGCAATAATTCTTCCGTTCATTCTCAATTTTGGATGTTCCCAATACCTATTTAATATCCTTGCTTCTCCGGGTTCATAATATTCAGGCCTATGCCAAACAGAACTAAATCCTAGGATTTCATCATCTTTCATTAAAACAGTGACACAGTCAAAAGCAAACCAATCTATGCCTTCATAGTTACTGGCGATTTCTTCATTTGCAAAATCGATGTCCTTTAAACGCTTGAGAATATCAGTCCTGTCTTCCGGCGCAAAAGTCAAAACATCACACTCGCTATTCTTGTTTAAGAAATTTTTATCTCCAACTGTGAACATTGTCCCAAAACTCCTGTTTCTTTTTTCCATGCACTAACAAATGCACTCTTTCTTGATCTGAATTGTTTTCAACATAATGTTCATAATGAATATTCAATACGAGTGGCATGCCAGGAACGTAATCCACCTGCTTGTTATTCAATACAAACTTGTTTCCCTCGGGATAACTTAAACAAATGTTTAATGGTTCCAACCAATTTTGTTCTGGCACATCAATGTGTTTTGTAATATATCCTTTAGGTTTGACAACCAGAAATCTTACATCATCTATCCTAGCATATGGCAAACTTTTTACCCATTCTATTGTGCGAGGACAACGTTCACCTACATCTGTTATGCCAGGCCTTTGCTTTCTTCTGTCGTATTCCCAGTGGCTGTTTGTTTTGTCAGAATCAAAACCATACAAAGTGACAGCACACCAATCTTTGTGTCCGTCCTCAGGCCTATGCACTACTAATTTGTCTTTTATTAATTCATATTCGGTAAGAAGTTGCTTAACCGGAACATCAAAGTCCATCTGTACATACTCTACACTGCTGTCTCTGTTAAATTTTTGAGTATTCATGATGATCCTTGTGATTCCCTTCAAATGGTGCAACCAAATTTATCAACAAATTGTTTGCAGGACCCTTGGCATCATGTCCGTAAAAATTCAGTATACCAAAACCCACATATGAAAGAATGTATAACATTAGGTTAATTATAACTGCATTTACGCCAAAAAGCAACGTTGTTATGATCCAGTGTGCGGCGAAAATGAACTTACCGTATTTGTGGAAAAACATCACTCTTGGATTTCTTATCAAATCTATAATATATTTTCTTGGTATTTGTTTTACCTTCCATAAACTGAAAAGTATAACGTACCATGGATGGTTTTTTGGACTGTGTGGATCTTTATCTGTGTCTGCGTGAGCATGGTGTATTCTATGCACACCTGCCCAAGTCAATGCACTCCTGCCGCCACATAATAATCCAAAATACAACAGTACGATTTCTACCAATGGACTGGTTTTGTAATCGCCGTGGGCAAAATACCTATGGTATCCGTATGTTATACCAATAGCGGCCATAACCCAATAAATCATGTATCCATATAATACTATCATGCTAGGTTCTCCATCACCTGATTACCCCAAATTTTTCTCCAATTCGTATTTCTAAATTTAGATAACTTGTCTAGATATTTAACCGTCATATCCTTCATGCTTTTGCGTGGATTCTTTTTCAGTTCATTAAAAAATAATTTATCATGTGCTTCCATGTGTTTGTACTTCTCCATAAGTGCAACCTTTACCTCGGTCTTTAAATTTTTCACGGATAATATTGCTGGTCCAAGAATATATGAGTTGGATGATACAGTAACATAAAAATTATCCTTGTAATACTTGTATATCTCATTTAAATCAAAAACATTTAACAGAGAAACACTGCATTGAATTTTATGTATGTGCTTGTTGTATGTTATGAGGTTATTTTCAAATTCGTCAACATCGATCGGATACCTTTGGAAGGCCAATTTCTCACCTATATTATCGCAAGATACATTAAGTTTAGCGTCTTTATATCTATCAACTATATGAGTAAAATCATAATTTTTGTATTTTAATTTTGTACAATTAGTATCAAATATTAAACTTATTTTTTTGCAATATTCTTTTGGAACATCATGCATTAAAAATTCCCAAACTTTTGGCATCTGCAAAGGTTCACCTCCTGTAATCAAGAAACTGTCTATTAGATGAATATTTTCTAAAATAGACTTTTTAAATGACTGATAAGTTTTGTAGTTCAAGTTCTCATAATAGAATTCACGATAGCCATCTGTAACATATTTTTCTGTATCGCTGTCCTTTAATTCTTTTGCTCTTGTTGTTGAGTTCCATGGATTGCACATAACACAACTTAGGTTACAATAGTTTCCAAAATGTCTTAATTTAAAATCTATCCTGCCAACCTCCTTGGGGAGATATCCCTTGCCACTTTCGTATTGTTGCAAATATCTTGTTCTTGAAGAGAATCCTGTTGTTTCCTCTTCCTGGTAGCATCTTGTACACTGCTTAATTCTTACACCATTTAAAACTTTGTCTCGCAAGTCGTCCATTTCGTTTGATAGAAAGAATTCAAATGGGGTGTGTGTAGACTGTTTAAACTTTTTGTCTAGTTCTAACCCTCCATTGGCATAACAACAAAGATTATAACTGTCTGAATTGTTGCTTGAATATATGGTGTCAAACATTACCGGACAATATGTTTTGTTATCTTTATCTGAATTCATTTATATCTTCCCAGTCATGTGGTTTATTTGTTGCATGAGTAAAATGCACCATCTTTATGTCTGGGTGAAATTCGCCGCCCAAATAAACGTAATCATTGCCAGTTACTTTGTGATATAACTGTGCGTTCTTTGCCTTCCATTTATTTAAATCGAAATTCTTTACACCTATTTCTTCTTTTGCACACCATCTAGCCACCCATTTTTCAGGCACTGTTATTAATTCTAGCTCTTGGTTAACATTGTCTTCAACAAAGTATTGTTCGCCATTTACGGGTCCTTTCGCTATGCCTCTTTTTATGTAAAAGTTCTGCCAGTAGTCTGGATCTTGCATGAACTTATCGTAAATGTACCTACAATCTTTTGGATAATATTTAAAAAAGCCACCATTTATCTTGTATCTCTTATTTTCAGTGTCTCTCCACCATCCCGGTATAGAAACAAACTGACCTTTCTTTATAGGATATTCAAAAAGTTCTTTATAGTTGTTTACCAAAAGCACGTCAATGTCCATTACGACTATGGGTTCGTCAATGTCCAGACTCATGCCATGCATCTTGTTCCATTGCAAAAGCACATCTTCCCTGATGGGTTTGCGTACCCATATAAATTCATATTCGGGCAACTTCTCCTCCAAGTATTTTTCATACTCAGGACCGTACCTGTCACCTATCCTCACTGCCATTATCTTCATTGCCATTTTATGACCTCATCAAATGTAGGTTTGACTACCCAACTTTTATGATTAAATCTGTCGTAGTCTCCATAACCTATACCCATAACGAATGCTAGGCCGGGTTTGAGTGTGATGTTATTGTGTATTGCTGGATCATAAAAGTAACACTTACAAAATGATACATCTAATCCTTGCTCAATTGCTAACATAGTCGTAACAATGGCGTTCATTCCTGCCTGTTGATTGAATTGATCTTTTTGTATTTTGTCAACTTTGTCAAATGTGTTTTCTAATTTGCCACTATCCCAATATGGACCTTGTTTTTGAGATTCACGCATCTTTACTGGTGCTGGATAATATGCCAAAAGATAAGGTGCAGTAACTTGATTGTTAAAGTGCCAACTGTCTTTCTTAATATAGTCTTTTGTTTTATCACCGTAATGGTACGCTAACCAGTCATCGTATCTTTTTTCCAATTCCTTGGCCATTTCGGGTGTCATATTTTTCCAACGATTGTTGTCATTCTTGTGTTTTCCACAGACAGTACTCATCGCCAATTGTTTTTTTTGTCCTGCGTGTTCTGGACCATACACATCAATTTCGTAGTGCCAAAAATTGTTTTTGTGTGGGGTCAGGTCTTTTGCCTTTTGAAGCAACTGTTGGATTAATTCCGCAGTAGGTATTTTATCTTTTTTGAAGAAAGATATGTTTCTTCTTTTTTTCAGTATGTCTTCAATCATATTTTTGTTCCGATTATCATAAATCTTTTGTATTTGCCAAAATCTTTTTCATGTATTTTCATGTTACGTAGTTTAGATACATATTGATTCGCAAAATTTTGCCAAGTATCAACAGTATTAATATGTTGTGGTATTTCTTTGTAATTATTGCTTTGTAAAACCACTAATGTATGTTGCTCGCATTTATCTATTGTATCATATATTGTCTGTTGATCTAAATGTTCGCAAGATGTACAAATTACTATCTGGTAGTCTAACTTCTCTATCTTGTTGATGTCTTCTTCAATAAATTTTACATATGTCAGTTTTCCACTTTGCAAATTGTCTGCCTCTATTTTTTTCCATAATCTTTTCGCAATTTTTTTTGTTTCGGGATCATAATCTATGCAATCTATGTGTGCTATCTTCTTAAGAGTAAGTTTGTCTATCAATCTATATGCCAGCAAACCGTACCAACTGGCCAACAAACATATCTTGATCTTTTTATCAAGCGATTTTGATTTGTAATTATGAGGATATTCGTTTACTTTTTCAATCAGCCAATCTTTACTTGCATACTGATTCGCACTGAAACTATCATAAATGTCCAATATCCGATCAGGATGTTTCTCTAAAAGAATTTTGAATGTGTCTAGTGTATCTCTATCAAACATATTTTTGATTGTGTAACAAAATTGTATTGTGACTCACACCCTCCTGCCAACTTGAAATAGAACTGCCGCCAAAACACTTGTAAGGGATATTTTCATTAAAGATAAATCTGTCAATACCGCTATACAGTCTTAGATACATGTCCCTATGCTTTAAAAATTTTTCAAAAACCTCTCTTTGGTCGCTCCATCTCATGATAGATGAATTTACAAGTGTATTTTGAGTCATCCTAAATTTCAGAGGGTCTCTTAATGAATCCTGTTTCCATGGACTGCTATCTATAAGTGTCAGATCTCCGAAATCACTTGCTAAAAAATCTATGTTATCGTTTATAAGAATATCTAAATCAAAGAATAGACACTTGCCTGTGAATTGTAATAAAGATAATTTATGAAAAACACCACGTAGTTCTGGGTGTGTAACTGGTTTGTCGTAATCTTTTTCAGGTTTATCTGTGACGCATGTGAAAGTGTGTTCTAATGTGAGATGCTTTGCAACAGAATCTTTTAACTTTTGGTCAAAGTTTCTGTCATATTTTGTTCCAACATTAACACAATATACATCAATCATCGAAGTTGTTGTAGGCAGACAACAGTTCAAGCGGAGTTTTTGCCTCTCTTAACTTGGATTTCTTGTCTTTGTCTGTTGAACCTTTAATTTTTTGTGTTTCAAAAATTTCTACCTTTATAGTAAACAACATTTCCTTACACTGTGCATCTTCTGGATCGTAATTCAATATGCATTTCACAAAATCTTCAACTGAAACTCTTTGTTTCACATCGGTCTTTGTTTTGATTCCTGCATCTACCATGTCACTCAACTGTTGTGCGTATCTTTTATTTCTTGCCATAGTAGATTCGGCGATTTTGTCTGTGCTGAATTCATCAATTAGGTCTTTGAAATCTCGATTATTGTAATCAACCGGAAGATAATGACTTATTGCTCTCTTGCCATCTTTGTATATCACTTCAACCGCATCGTTATCTGAATTAGCGAAGTATGCCTCTATAATTTTTCCACTGAATATTGCCATTTTTAATCCTTATTTGTTGTCTTATTGTAACAAAACATAGTAAAGAAGTCAATTAAGATTTCTGTATTTTGAAAGTGTACGTGTTGACGGTGTTTGGTGTACCGTCTGGAAATTCCTGTGCTCTGTAATCATTAGATCCAACTAATCTTGTCTGGTAATTACCGCTTCCGCCGGTAAGTCTTGTGTTGACCATAGCGGAACCTCTTGCCTCTCCAATACTTCCATCAATGTTGTATGACAACTGATAGCCGTCCGATGAATTGACCACTTTGTTTTTAATATATTCTTGCAATAGTGCTCCGATCTCCGCGGTTGAATACTGTTTAAGGTTGTTAGATGAATCAATGAATATTGGGGGATTGTATGTTGGTTCCACACCATCTATGATATGCAAATAATAATTGGTTATAGTGGTAGGTTGATCTTGTGTTTCTTCTATCTCGTCAGCAGAATAAGCCGACGTGTCTGCTCTTGTGTCTGTGAACACTGGTGTAGATGAAACCAAAGTGGACCCTGCCACCGAATCTGATGTTGCAATATGGTATGTTCCCGCTTGATCTGACGTGGTAGTTCCTTCTGCCAATACGTTTATGGTTGGATGCA
>MDSZ01003433.1_pt1 | contig 17064 bp, 22 predicted proteins | sample 811201 | NCBI WGS metagenome assembly MDSZ01 (sample SAMN05326647, study PRJNA326480) | marine metagenome | isolation source: seawater | place: Indian Ocean: North | collected 2010
ATTCATGTTTATGTTCTGAGCATTGGTATCCTGCTTTGAATCTAATCCTATGAAATTCTAAAGCACCGTTTGCTTCAAGTAATTCTGTTTCTCCCCATATTTTTCCTGATATACTCATACTTGTTTATCCTCCTTGATTTCCTCGACCATGTTTATGAGGTCAGCTTGCTTGTCAATCGGAAATGTGTTTAATAGAGCCACGAGCTCCTCTGTTTTTCCGTTAAGAGCAAGTTTCTGCAAAGTTTGCAGACGCTCGTGTTCGGATAAATGTTGTTGTTCAATAAGCGTCTTGCCGGGGATATACCAACTTGCTCTTTCTTTTCTACTTATGTTCATGCAAAGAAATCCTCTAGTGTGGCCTGTTCTTCTGCTGACCAGTTTATTGATTCTAGTATTATGTTAAGTGGATCTAAGAAAGTTTTTTCAAACTGCTTTTCATAATCCACGTACTTATGTATCTTCATTTCTTGTGGAAGATAATCAGGAAAAGATATTACATTTTGATGGAGAGAGTTTGGCATTTTAAGATAACAAAACTTGATTCTTTCGCCGTTTTGAATTTTAGCATATTTCTTTTCAAGGCCAAGATCTTTGATAGCATTGTTATAAAGTATTGATCCTCGAACATGGATAGGCGTACCTTTTTTGAACACGGTCTTCTTATCTACAAACTCACTGACATTACTTACACTTCTTGGAAAAGACACAGCTTCAGGAGGTAGATTAAAAAATTCTTCTTTGAAGTCTGCAATAAATTTTTGTGTAGTGCTTTCATTACCGTCAATCAATATTTTAAATGCTTCTTTAAACTTACCGCGGACAACTTCAGGAGTACTTGACTTGATTGCTTCAATACCCATGATCTTAAGTTTAGGTTCTGCATATTGTACACCTTCATTATTATGAACATTCAATATGTATCTTTTCTTAGCTGTCCATATCCCTTTATCTGCAATTGCTTCACGAGCCATAACCATACGATTCTCATAAGCATTCATACTTTTAGCAAGATCATCATATGCTTCAGCCAACTTAGGAGTAAAGTGATCTTCAGATATTTGATCAAGAAACTTGACAGGATTCTTAGGTTTAAATTTTTCAATTAAAGGACCGAAATTAACATAAAGGCTATCGGTATCAATAGCAATAACATAATCGGTCTGTGCTTGTTCGGATCTTCCATCATTCATTACCTCATTCATAGCTTTGTTCATGATCTTTTCAGCCCAACGTATAGCAAGTTGACCAGATAATGTAACAGCCTCAGCTATCTGCATATCAAAATATCTGAAGTATTGATTACCGAGCGCGCCGTAAAGAGAGTTAAGAAGAATCTTAATAGCCATCTGTTTGTTTTCAAGCTGATTTATTTCTTTTTCCAACTCAGGAGTCTTATTTTCTTCATAAGACTGCTTGGCTAAAAGCATCATATGCTTTACTTCTTTACGTTCATTGTAATAATCAACAATGATTTTTGGGACAATTCCTTGAAATTCATTAGTAAATGTAGATCCATTAGCAGCAACTGAATTTGTTGAAACTATTGTGCCACCTTCAAATACTACATCAAAAACATTCACATCAGTAATGCGCTGCCTTATAGTTTCGGGAGACATATTGTACTGAACCAAAAGATTGGGATAAAGGCTGTTAAGATCAAAACTAACCACCCAATCATGTTTACCACACATAGGCTCTTTGACAAAACCTCCTGGATAGGATCCCTTTGCTTTGTCTTGGTTTTGAGGTATGGCGATTTGTTTTTCATTTAGAGCTCTGTAGATAATAGAATCCCATATTGCAGTAGTGCCAAAAGTATCTTGATAATTGACACCACCCTTATACGCAATGGTCAAAGCTAGATTGATAAGACCCATCTTTTCATCAATACGATTGACCAATTCAACGTCTTTAATATTATACTCAATAAACTTTTGATGATCATTCTTATATAGTGTATGAAGATTGCCATGTTCTTCATAAGACAGCTTTCGCTCACCAAGGACAACGTTGGCTATATGATCAAGTTTGTAAGATTCTTGAGGCCCGTAAGAATAACCAAACTTTTGGAACAAGTCATAATAGTCAAGTTGTTGAGTACCTACTATGTCGTAAGTATCCATCTTTTTGCCCTTGATGGCGAGCTGTCTATAGTTCACCATGTTCCAAGGTGAAAGCTGCTTGATAGCTTCGGCTGATTGAATTCTAGTAATACGATTTACAAGATAAGGAATATCAAACAACCTTATATTCCACCCGGTTATAACATCAGGAAGATAATTTTGCCAAAATGCCATGAACCTATCAAGCAAGTCATGTTCATTATCGCACTTATGATAAAGAACAGGATTTGAACCAGGATCATAATCACCAAGACCCCAGACGTGATAATGCTGAGAGTTAGAATATTTCAATGCAATTGATATTACTGGATGAGCTGCATCTTCTGGAAAAGGGAAACCATCATCAGACGCAACTTCAATATCAATATTACATACCGTGATCAGTTTAGGATCAAAGACTATCTCGTTAGGAAATGTTTCAGTGATATATTGGTGTATGTAATTAGTGTTGCCATACACTTTAAAGTTTGAGACGTCTTTATATTTTTCTATGAATTCTTTAGACTCACGCATGTTATCAAACTTGATAGGCTCAACTTTTTTATTATCAAGAGAATACCAAGGCGTTCTTGATACAGTAGGCCTACCATCTGTTTGAACAAATAGCGTAGGTTTGAAATGTACTTTCTTTTGAATACGCTTGCCATCATAGCTATAGCCACGATATAAAAGGCTGTTGCCGTAACGAGAAACGTTAGTGTAGAATGCTTGCACTGCCATGTAGCTCCATTATGTATAAGTATATTCTACCACAAATTTTAGGGAATGTAAAGGAAAAAGAGGGCCAAAGCCCTCTTTTTTTAGTAGACCCCTTTTCGGGCCAGTTCTCTTTGTCTTATTTCAAGATCGTAATGATCTTTAGATTCTGACAAATATTTTTCTGCTGGAGACATATTGAATCTCCTCCACCACTTCTTAATCACTTCCATTTGTACACCGGGTCATTACTGGTTTTTGCACACAGTTCGTTATACAGAGTTTCCTCTGTATAACCAGCTGCCCTGTACTCATGAATCAAATCTCGTGCGATTTGTCTATTAGCTTGAAGTTGTCGAGCGTACATGAACCCGACCATTGTTCTTGCTAAGAAAGTTTTTAAGAATGTTAAGAACTTTTCAAGCGCTCTCGTTGAGAAGTTCAGGCTTCTTAGTGCTATTGCTGTCATTTGTATCCTCGTTTGTATTGATTTTAATTTTACGAGGACGCTTCTCTTCAGGCAGGACGACTTCAAGATCGACAGTCAAAATCCCATCCCTTAGATTTGCTCCGGACACTTCTGTATATTCGGACAATCGAAATGACTTTTCAAATTTTCTACCACTAATCCCTTTATGAACATACTCGGTTTGATCTCTACGTGCTTCTCTATTACCTTTAATATAGAGAACGTGATCTTTAGTCTCAATGTCCAGATCACTTTCAGAAAAACCAGCGATTGCCAGCTCTACCTGATACGTAGTTTCTGATGTCTTAACGACGTTATGTGGGGGATAAGAATCTTTAGCGTGCGTAGCGACTCGCTCAAGCTCGTCAAAGATGTGGTCGAAACCAAGAAATGCGTTCCGAGGGAACATAAATGCAGATGTATTGCTTACCATATATACCTCCTATTGTTAAGCAAGGTTGAAATGTAGGACCCGCTTTCGCGGCATCCTAGACTATATATAATACTTCACACGTAAATTTAAACCCCTAAGAGAAAAAAATTACGTTTTTGTGCCAATATTATATTTCGGACAAAGCTCCCATTGTTCCTTTTCTTTGAAAGGTATAATCTTAATCTGTCTCATAGGTGCTTTGTTTTCTGTGACTGCTGAATTTGTGATGGACAGTAGTCCCCAATCACTCATCAGAGTAGCAATAGTATTTCTTCTAGCGACATCTGATTCTTCAAGATTCGCTTTCTTTCCGTCTAGTAAGAATAATTCTTTAAAGTGAACAATGAAATATCTTCCTTGTTTATGAAGAATATGACAAGACTGGTAAAGTTTCTTTTCTCTTCTAGAAGCAACACCGATTCTTGTGAGAGTTTCTCTAACTTTAAGAAAGTCGTCAGGTTCACTTAAGGTAATTTCGAGCATCTTGCTCGGATCCCATTCTACGAATTCATTTTTTTCTTCCACCTTTTTTTACCTTCTCTCTTAATCCATTAATCTGATCAGCTGAAAGTAGTGGAAGGACTTGGCGGGCCTTTTCGTTGCTATAGCCATAGTATTCTTTCACCACTTCAACGTCATTTTCAATCTGAGGTTTTAACCATTTAGAAAACCTCTTTCTTTTCCGTATTATATTTATAAGAAAGTCAAATTGTAAACGACTATCGACGTGATGATTTATATTCATTTCATTAGCGAATATGACAGAATCATTAAAATAGCTCAATCCTCTATTCACCATAAAAGAATTGTAATCTTTTTCTACAAGGTCATCAACCATGATATCATTCTTACCATAATTGATTTGATTCAAAAACTCAAATGGATTCATTCGTATGTCCTATTATGAGTATCATTACAACGTATAAAGGTTGTGCACTTACTAAGTTGCTTAAGTTTTAATGCACCAATATATGTACAAGTAGATCTTAATCCACCTAAGATTTCTTGCACAGTACTATTAACATCTCCACGATAAGGAAGTTCTACTTCTCTGCCTTCAGATGCTCTGTACTCTTTCATTCCACCAAAGTGTTTATCATTAGCAGCTTTGCTACTCATTCCATAGAACTTAACTTTATTATCTACTACTTCAAATCCACCTTGGTCATGACCCGCTAGCATTCCTCCCAACATAACAAAGTCGGCACCTCCGCCAAATGCTTTAGCAACGTCCCCAGGAATGGTGCATCCACCATCAGCAATAATATGAGCACCAAGGCCATGAGCAGCATCAGCACACTCAATAACAGCACTAAGTTGAGGATAACCAACACCAGTCTGAAGCCTAGTAGTACATACGGAACCAGGTCCAATGCCAATCTTAACAATATCTGCACCATTTAAAATTAATTCTTGCGTCATGTCTGCAGTTACCACATTACCAGCAATAATAACTAATTCAGGATGATTCACGCGGATCTGTTCTATATATTCGCTAAACCTTTCTTGATATCCATTCGCTACATCAACGCATACATATTTTACACCGCCATCTGTCAACTCAATCACGTTCCTAAGCTTGCCGTAATCTTCGCCAGACGCGCCGATTGACATGGCTACATGTTCTTGTCTTTTATCTCTTACATCAAAGTATGCTACTAATTCTTGCATTGTGTAAGTCTTGACAAGACACGTAAACATATCATGTTCCATCAAAGCAGATGCCATTTCAAACGTGCCGACGCCGTCCATATTACTTGCCATAATTGGCACGCCATCGTAGTGATTCCATTTTATATTATCTGGAAACGGCGCTTCAGTATTTCTGAACTCGTATTTTCTATGTAGATCTACTTTCTTACGCGAACCGAGAGTAGATCTTTTAGGCTTGAATAGAACATCACTATAATCGAGCTTAATGTCATTTTCAATACGCATTAGACAAACTCCACATTAGCCATAATCTCTGTCATGCATGCTACAATATTTAATTCATGATCAGCAGCAAAAGCATTCTTATACTGATAATCAGCAAGAATAAGAACAAGTTGAGGAATTGAATTAGGAGCAACTTTATCTGTCATCTTATCATAGATTCCGCGAAAGATGGAGGATGCATCTGTATCAATATTATTGACAACCCAAGATCTCATCTTTTTAAAGTCTTTAGATTTAAGATGTTCAAATAAACTGTCATATTGTGTTGATGAAGATTCAGAAGAAGTAATACTTCCAGTAGAAGATTGTCTTTGTAACTCATTAAGAATGCGCCTCCAATCAGGAGCATGCTTTAATATGATTTGTGCAAGTGTACCTTCTACATATTGTACACCTTCTTTATCTAAGATGTCTTTACACCGAGCCATGAACTCGCCACATAGTGTTGCCATCTCTTTCTTAGACGTATTAAAAGAGATTGGACTACATCGAGAATGAAGAGGCTCAATAATTCTATTTTTAAAATTACACGTGAGAATGAACCTACAGTTATTAGAGAATTCTTCTATGAATCCGCGTAATGCAGGCTGTGTAGATTGTGGATTTAAATAATCAGCCTCATCTAATATGACGACTTTATATCCACCTTGTAATGAGATAGATGATGCAAATTGCTTGATCTTACCACGTAATGTATCAATGTTGCCTTCTTCAGAACCATTGATAACTATATAATCTAAACCAAGTTGATTGCATAGAGCTTTAGCAACTGTTGTCTTACCAGTGCCGGCTGTTCCAGTGAACAACATATTCTGAAGTTCACCGGAACCCACGACATTTTGAAACACAGTTTTGAGGGAAGGGAGTAGAATTGTATCGTCAATAGTCGCTGGACGATACTTTTCCACCCAAAGATATTCTTCTTTCATAGTCACTCCGATTCATAATATATTAAAGAAGTAATTACTTCTGCGCTTGTTCTTGCTGGTAGTTTTCAGCAAGTTGAATAACTGTGATTGATTGATCTCTAAGTTGTCCAATAGTAGACAGCTCTTCGCCTTTGAATCCACCACGTTGTGTAATGGTATCAATCACTGCAATTGTACTGCGAGCAGCACGGTTGGCGACTTCATAAATTTGAGCATGAGGATCTGGTGCCGCCGCTTCAGTCTTTTGCTCTTCCTTTTTTGGTTCTTCAGCCATATTAAACTCCAGTCGTTGAAGATTTTTCCAAGGCGATCCAATACTCAATATTGGAGTCACTGTTTTTAAAATGAGAGATTAGCTTCGATGAAATAGAGACGTCATAATCTCCCGGTATCATTTTAAGATTACTTATATTGATGATATAGTTAAAATCACTGCCGTGATATTCTCCATTGACGTCTATGGAAAATGCGTTTGAGGTGCTATTTTTACTATCAAGAATCGATAGAGCAAGAACACCGTTTTCTGTTCCAGAAATAGAAAGTTCTGTATGTCCAAATGCTGCAGACGCTTTCCTTAATCTGTTTAATGTGTTGTTGTCAAGTTTAAACGACACATCAGATCCAGGCATTGTGATATCTTTAGCTGGCGTAGTAAGGATATCAATTTCAGAGAAATAATACTTAACTTTAGATCTGCCTGAAGAATCTCTGATAACACAGTAGTCAGATTCAAAATCCAGAGTAGGATTATCTACTAAACTGCATGCTGTTAAGAATTCATTAAGATCATAGATTCCAAATGTTTCTGGAAAATCTTGATCAAGTTTAGCTGTAGCTAAGACATTCTTAGCTTCAGTTATAGTTTTGACCGTGTGTCCGGCATTCACAACAATATTCGGATTTATTGTCGCAAAGTTCTTCAACACATTCATAGTGTTGTCATTCAATTGCATTTGCTTACCTCATAACAATGTTTCATTAATCTATAGACCATTATACCACATTCTCTTCCATTTGTAAACCATTTTTTATCGCACTGAAATTTTTTTGCTTTTGAAACTCGATCTTAGCCTTGAACCTTCCATCAAGAACTTCTCCTTTATGCGATATAACAAATGTGTTTGTGTTGTCTTCTAAGCTATCTAAGATCTTCAATAAGTTATCAATACCATCATGATCCAGACTAGAATCAAACGTTTCATCCAATATAAGAAGATTTGTGGATATAGAGTTCTTCATCTTAGCGATCTGTCTCCAAGTAAACAATAGAGCCAAATCAATTCTTTGCTTCTCGCCTTCACTAAATGAATCATAAGTAAATGCATCTCTATGTCTAGAACGAATAGTTTCTTGAAAACTTTCATCTAGATTGAAATGAACAAAGAAATCTAGTATCTGCAAATATTCATTGGTGAACTTATTTATAACTGGTAAATATTGCTTTATGATTTTAGTCTTGATTCCTGTATCTTTAAGCATTTCAAGAACAATATTTTGATAATCACGCTCTTCCCAATACTTAAATTTAGTTTCATTAAGTTCTAAATTTCTAGATTCTAAATCTTTTAGCTCTTCATTTGCGTTCTTAATATCTTTTGTAGATGTATCATCTATATCTTGTTGCAGATCATTTATTCTATCTTGTTCACTATTGATAGATTTTATATTAGAATTGATTGTATTTTGTTTTTCAGTCACTTCTTCAAGAGTTTTTGCAACTTCTCGTACAGCGTCTTCAACAATACCAGCTTCTTTCTTAACTCCTATAATAGCATCACTGACCTCATTTAATTTAGATTCAAGTTTATCTATCTTATGCTCTTTAAAGTTATAATCAATTGCTTGTGAACATGTAGGGCACTCATCATTATCTCTGAAAAAAGCAAGATCCTTTGATATCTGAGTTTGTTGATTTCCAAACCTATGATTGAAATTTAAAAGATCTTGTCTTTTGTCATGCAATTTATTATACTGCTCTGTGGCTTCTGGTTTTACACTTTCAATCTCTTTCAACAAATCAGCATTTTGATTTTGAAGCGTTTCAATTGTAGACTTTATCTTATCAATGGATTCTCTTTTCTTGTTTATATTTGTTTGGCTTAGTGCTGTCAAATCGCGAATATATTTTTTATGGCTTTCAATTTTATTTTTACTAACCTCTAATTCAAAATCATTATCTTTTATTCTTTCGCGCAGTATAGACACACGTTCTTTCATGATCTGTGACATCTTAGAAAATACGCCTATGTCTAATATGTCTTCAATCACGTCTCTGCGATGGTGTGATGCAAGCTGCATAAAGGGAATAAAGCTGCTACTTCCTAACACCACTACTTGGTGAAAAGACTTATGATTTAATTTTAAAATATTCTGCTCCAATATTTTTTGATACTCTCTGGCATGTGAAGTTTGATTTAACATCACATCACCTTTCCATATCTCAAAAAAACCTGGCTTAATCCCTCGTATAACTCTATAATCAATATTGTTAACGTTGAATTGCACTTCTACTATACAATCTTTTTTGTTTATTGAATTGATGAGCTGAGGCTTATTAATATTTCTATGCGGTTTACCAAACAGAGAGAATGAGATAGCATCTAGTATCGTAGACTTGCCAGATCCGTTTTGACCTACGATAAGAGTAGATTTATTATTTGCTAAATCAATCTCTGTAAATTTATTGCCTGTGGATAAGAAATTTTTATACTTAACTTTTTTAAAAACTATCATGATATTTCTAGAGCTTGTGCTTCTCTCATTAGATCACGCATTTGTGACTTGATTTTTTTCTTGTCTAGCTCTGTGTCAACAGCTTCTACATAAGTGTCTAACAGAGTTGCTGTATCTTCTAGGGATATATTTTCATCTACAACATTTTCTCCAATAAATTCACTAAAGTTTTCTTGTATCTTGAGTTCGTGTACATCTTCATTTTGAATTCTATCTATTAACCTATCAAATGTAAAAGGATCTGTTTTATTTGCAACAACAACTTTGACAAATTTATTCTTTAGCTGTGTTACATCATAATCGAAATATTCATTCTTTGTATCATCATATTTAATTCTTTCAAATAATCTTAATGGATTATTGACAGCTGTGACTTCTCTTGTCGATGAATCTAGCACGTGAAAATATTTCGGATCATCAACATCACTCCAGAAAAATTCCATTTGTGATCCTAAGTATCTTATATTGTCACGCTGAGATCTACAATGAAAATGACCAGATAATACTAACTCAAACTTATTAAAGATCTTGTGATCCATGCCATCATGACATGCTTGGCCGCGAGCAACTTCGAATCCAGCCAACTCTAGATGAGATCCACATATAGGTGCTTTACAATCTCTTATAAAGTTCATTGTCTTTTCATAATTGTCAGAACATATCCAAGGAATCAGAGCTACATCTAAATCGTCATATGTTACAACTTTAGGTTCCATGACTATATGGACTTCATTCATATAATGACCAAGAAGTTCTTTTAAAGAGTTTAAGTCATTTGTATTCTTATAAAATGTATCGTGATTTCCTGGTATGATATCCATTGATATACCATACTCGCGAAGTTTGGATAAGAAATGCTGTCGATTTCTATTCAACGCTTTGAAATTTATGAATTTGCGATTATCGTAATAATCACCTAAATGAAGTATCTGTTTGATATCATTTTCCAAAAGGTATGGAAAAAACACTTGATCATAAAATTTTTCTTGATAATCTATGAAAATCTCAGACGAGTTTCTTATACCCGCGTGGGTATCATTAAGTATTGCTATTTTCAATTTTAGTCCTAACCTAAGAATTCTTGTAAATCAGAGTCTGCTGTTCTCTTACGTTTCTTTTTCTTTTGTGAATCAGAAAATGTTTTAATTGCATGATCATGAACTTTCACTTTATCTATTCTATCCTTTAAGACATCAATAAAATGACCCGTAACAGCTTCTGCATGTCCATCATGATTTTCACCCATATCAACAAAGTCATCTACACCTGATTGTGCTAAGTATTTAAACTTTATGTCTTGTTGCTTTTTTTCTTTAGCAATTCGCCTTAGAAAGGCATACCAACTTATCTGTGTAAAGTAAGCAAAAGCATTTGGTTTTCCTGTTCTAGTCGCTTTGTCAATGTTATAGTTTTCAACAGCACGCAAGCAATTCTCAACTGCATCCATTACCATCTCTTCTCGATAAGTGTATCTTATGAAGTTAGACTTATGAGACAACCCTTCAGCTATTCTCAAAAAGCATGCTGCAATATAGTCTGGAACAATCGGTAGAGGTTTTTGAGCTTCTTTAGCTTTGCGAACCTTTTGAACATAATCAACTACGGACTGAGAAAACTCAGCGTTATTAACGTAATGTGGTTTTTCTTTAGGTTTTTGCATGATATCTCCAATTCATAATACTATTATACTATATTCATGTCGAAATGTAAAGGAAAAAAAAAAGTGCGTTCACGAATCAAAAGCTATTTACAAATGGTGAAAAATGTGGTATAATAAAAGAGGTTGCTGAGGGAAGGGATATATCAGTTGATCGTGTCAGATCCTGGATAGACCCATGGTCCTTTGATAACTTTTCCACTTGAATCCATTGCTTCATAGAAACTTTGTGATTCTGCTTCATACTTCTTTTCCAAATCATTAAATTCTTGAGATCGATCTTTAAAATATTTTTCAATCTCTCTACGTGTATCATCTAAAGAACTCGGTTCTGTTGAAGATTGAAATATTTCTAGATTCTTTTTGAACTCGTCAATACATTTTTTAGAAGGAGTCATCTCACATACTATTTGATTTCCATTTAATATTGATAGATGATCTTTGTCTCCTTGAAAAGTTGCCCACGGTCTGAATGCAAAAAATCTTTGTCCGGACATAAAATTTTCTCCAGTTACAATCTTTAGTGCATTACGGATAACTAAATGATGGCCATCAGAATCTGCTGAATCTATAACTTCGCAAACTACTTCATCATCATTAGTCAATTTAAACTGTCTTAATACTGGCATTTTCTTCCTTTCATATCTATTTATTCACTCTAAAAGAGTAGCCACTAAATGTACTCTGTTTTCTTCACCGCCATTAAAAAAATTATGATAAAGTCTATTGTCAGTGATATATATTGTTCCGTCAGCTTCCATGTGAAATGCTTCATCACTTATCACCATACGTGATCCATAATTAGTTTTTATCGGTATGTGTATTCGTCTTTCAGGATCACGATGCCAGCTCAAGCAAGAGCGTGGCGGCTTCATTAAAAAACGCGCGCGTCCGATGTTCCAACGGCTTGCGAGATAATCAACAATCTCTTCCGTATATTTACCTTTAAATTCAGGACATATTTCTGTATATGATCCTTCATCCACGTAAGGAAGTCTCTCTTCTTCTTGTAACTTATCACTCGGGTATGTCCAGTATTTTCCTCTGACATTTCCACCTACTATAGAATTGGGGTCTCCAGGCTTCCGATTAAGACAGATAGCATTAAAGTCAACAAGACTAGAATCATCAGTCGAGTGCTCGTGCGTTCGTAAAAATTCTTTATAGTCTTCGTAAAGTTTTTGAACATCTACTTTGTAATCGTCATATCTTTCAACATAACGGAATTGGAAATATTTTGTATTCGAAACGCTCTCGATCATAGATCTTTATCCTCTCTTGTCCATGCGTATATACGTAATTTTTCTTAGACTTCCATTGCATATCGTCAACTATGTCAAAAAGTTTAGTAGCACTTCCATCATCCGCTTTTCTCAATCCTCTTCCTATCGATTGTAAAACTCTTATTTGAGATTTCGAAGGAGAAGAAAACACAATGTTATGAAGATTGCGGATATTGACACCTGTAGAAAACACTCCCATAGAAGCGACCACAATTGCATTTTTTTGATTCTCCGTAATTGTTCTAATTGCTTCTCTATCAGCAGTAGCCGTTTCACCTGAAACAAAAAAGACTTTTCGATTCGAATCAACTTTAGTTCTTATCATATCATATAAGACTTTTCCATGCTTTTCAACATACTGAAATAATACTAATGTATTTCCCTTTTGATCTATAGATAGATTTGTTAAGAATTTATTTCTCTTTTCAAAAGTAACAATATAATCTAATTCTTCTTGATATTTTTTATTAGTCACATCTTTTCTGATATCATCAGAATATCCAAGCTCTAATATATTTATCTTCAGTTTAGCGAGAGTATCACTATCTTGCAAATCTTTTGTGGTTGTGACATTAAATACTCTGCCAAATAATCCTTCTAAAACGAGCTTATGTGTTTGCGTTCCATCTAAAGTGCCAGTAGTTCCTATTCTGTATCCAGTGTTCACACACTTATTCATAAGAGTCGTCAACGATTTAGATTTAAATCCATGACACTCATCGCCTATCACCATTTCAAAATCAGAAAACCAACTCGGATGAAATTTATATACAGATTGCCATGTGGTTATAATAATCCTTTCATCTGTATTTTTATCTTTTCCTGAATAAATCTTATGCGCGTGATCATAACCATAATCACTAAAATCAGAATGCATCTGCTCAACCAGTGACGTAGTAGGAACAATCACTAAGACTTTTCCTTTTACCCATTGTGATAATGCATATATGATGAGAGATTTTCCAGATCCAGTGGGTGATAACAATATCGCTCTTTTAACACGCAATGCTTTTTTAAGAGCATCATATTGGTAATCTCTAACTTCAAAAGGCAGATTGAGATTTTTGAGAAAATACTTTAGATCATTATCATCGACTTCTTCAACATCCCAAGGCGATCCATAATGTGTAGTTTCTGTTTCTACAAGATAGTTTCTTTTAGCACAAAAATTTGTAACATATGTGAATAGACCTACTGGCAGTTCTTGAGATTGAGCGTTATAGAGTCGAATTCTTCCATCCCATACTTTGTTTCTATAGGCAGGCATGAATTTATATCCAGGTACATAGAACGAAAAAAAATCGGATAGTTCTTGTGCAATTCCTGAATCACATCGTACCCGTAATGCCGACTCATTAATCTTACTGATGGTAAGTTTATCCGCCACTTTCGAATTGTCTCCACTTTATCATGTTGCTTATTGTCTGATGCCGCCATTTAACATTCTCAACAATTTCTGTTAATGTATCTATGCAAGTTTTAAGATACTCGATTTTTTGTTCTGACTCTTGTATTTCAGGATCTGAGTCATAATAATAATCCATCTCACCTTTAAGAATCTTTAATCCATCGAAAGGATCTGGTTCCCATCCTTCTTTTTCGATATCATCCTGATTCATCTTTCCATTATAGTATAGCCACTTCTTTTTGAGAAGCGTTTTCTGTGTGAACTCAGCGCTTTTCTTACGAAGTTTGGCTGTGGCCAATAATTCTAAATATTTAGCATGTAGTGCTGGTATTGCTCTAGAAGTTTCAAACAGATCATTTGTATCTATCTTGCAATCTTCTTTCCACTCTTTCATAATAAATTCTAAATTCATAACATTTCCTTCACTTTTGGCATCATTATTTTCGCTATCTCTTGATTAGCGAACGTGTTCGGATGACCATCTCTAGATCCACAAAAATATTTATCATGGTTTTTTTGATCGTGACACCACTGTGCTACACGAAAATTGATATTTTTTCTATTATGAATATCAAATCTATTTCTAAATCCTGATAAATCGAACTTTTCAACATGTGAATGATCTATTGGTTCAGGACCCCAAACTTGTATTGAATTTGGGAACATCTTTTTAATAGTGTCAATAACTCTTTGAGTTCTTATCCTAATATTTTCCCAACAAAAAAAATTCGTTTCATAAAACAAAATCTGATATATGTCCATCATCCATTCTTGATCACTAACAAAAGCCTCATCATTATGCTTTATCTTCGATGGCAAGTAATTAGCAGAAACATGATGATCAAGATCTTGAATTGTGAATCTCCATAATTGAGTCCAGTTAACTATCACAAGATCATAATCGACTTCATTAGTATGATCTAAGAGTCTTTTGAAAATATACTCATTATCTGCACCAGAATAACCGACAATATCAATTTGTGCATTAAGCTCATTTGCTATAATTTCTGGCCAAAATATAATGTCTTTGGCAGCAGGTAATTGATAACACGGTTTAGCCTTATAATCAAAAAAGCTATCACCTATTGCTAATATTTTATTTGACTTCGAAGTATGAGAACCTGAAACTTGCGGGGTAAATAACATAATTCACGTCTCCTGATGCTGCTTCAAATTGAATATCCCCTAAATTTGTAGGAATAGCATCTCTATATATTATACTTTTCACGACATTATTATGACTACTTAATATGTTGACAGTAATATCAGCTGCAGTTGGCCCTTTACCTGTCGCGTCCGATTCAACAGGCATGACCATATTTGCATTTAAAAACGATTCCATCCATTTTAGAAGTTCTGTGTAACCAGATAAATCTTCATCGAGAATTATCATCGCAGAAACTTCACCATAGTTTATAGTGTCAGCTGGCATAGGTAAACCGGGCGACAATCTAGGTATCGCTATTTCTGCTGCAGTAGCTGTAACAGCAGGATGCAAAATAGATTGAGCAAAAAACTCAAGATTAGGAAAGTATTTTCTATTGATTGAAATCTTGAAACCGGTAGGCTGTAAGAAACTTTTGTTTGTTTCTAACTGCGATTCAAGAATTCCAGTTGATATTGTAGCCATCAATAACTCCTTTAGAGCTATTTATATGGCTTACTCATCATCCTCTTCTTTCTTATCATCTTTTTTAGTGGGAGGATGAATAACATCATCAGACCCTTGTTCAAAATAGTACTTAGCAATTCCACCTAAAATTGGAAGGAAAGCACCAATAAGAAGATTGAGAAGATCTTTACTGGATTGAGTGAGTTCTTCTGTTGCAGATAACATCGTATGTACGATATATCCAAACAGACCGAGGGTTGCAAGACCTATAAAAAGTCGAGCCCAAAAACGTGCGTACTGAATTTTTTCGTTTGTGGGAATAGTGGGTTTAACAACTATAGGCCTAGGAGGTTTATTTTTTGGCGCCATTTTTTTGGTTACAGTAGTTTCTTCAACTACATGCTTACCATTTCCATTACCATTTTCTTCTGCCATCACTTACCTCCACGCTGTACTTCCGATTGTTGCTTTGCTTGATCAGCTGCATTTTTACCAGATATAAACCCGGCAATAATACCGACTATACCAGTGATAGCCATCGAAAGTAAATTGATCACATCTTTGCTTGGTTCACGATGTTCTTGCATCGCTACCCAAAAATCACCTAGAGTTATAACAAAAAGCAATACGATTGTACCAAAGGCCAAGGCCATTACAATCCAATCTTTCATTTCGTTTCTAGACATTGTTCTCCTATAAAAAAAGGGAGGCCGAAGCCTCCCTGTAAGTGTAGAGTTTAAACCTTAATTATGTAAGGATATTATCTACGCGGAAAATTCTGTAGTACTGGTTAGTCTTAACACTTGCCAGATTATCAGAAGGTGTTGATCCAACAAAAGGATTAGTGACCATGCCGTAGCGAGTCTTAAATCCAATTTTTGGTTGGAAAGTATCTTCACCAACCGCACGGACCATTGTCAAAGGTACATAAGGACAGTAGAACAGTCCAGCGTCATACGCGTTAGAACCTTTGTAACCAACAGTTACATAATCGGCAGATGCATAAGGATCGATGTAAACTCTCATCTTTCCATTAAGAACACCAGCAAAAGTGCTTCCAGTGTCATCTACATTCAAGCTTGTGCTTAAAGCAGGTGAGTAGTCAAGCATTCCGGAGGCATGCAATGCAGAAGCAACGTCTGAAGAGCAAACGATAAAGTTACCTTTTCCTCTACGTGTTTCTTTTGCGATTACATTGGCTTCACGGTCAAGCTGGACAATAAGTCCCTTGAACTTCTCAACAGACCATCGGCCGTCAGCGTCAGTAGAAAGATTAAAGATACCATCTACAGCAACGTTAGCCTGTACACAACCAGTCTTAGCTTGTGAGTTCATAGTACGAATAACTTCGCGATTGATCTCAGCCAAGATTTCTGTTGAAAGAATGTTAGCCAACTCAGACTCAGCATCCAACCCGTGGATTGCTTTAAGGTCTTGAGCAAGTTCCATTGAGTACTCAGCTTTGAGAGCTCTTGACTTTGCAGTCACAGTAGCTTTCTCAATAGTGAATCCCATCTCACGGAAAGCTGATCCGCCTGATGCGCCAAGTGCTTCAGCATCGGCAGTAGGCATTCCGCCTGCCATAATATTGGTCAGACGTTGATCATCGATAGTGCTATCGGCATCAGTATCAGTAATACCGTTAAGACCGGAAGCATTATCAGAATCGTGAGTTCCGGAAGAGTCTCCAGAGAACTTAGTTTCAGCTTCGTTAAAGAGAGCTTCACGGCTTCCAGTTGCGCCTTTACCGTATCTTGCTTTCATAGCAAAGATAAGACCAGTA
>MDSZ01248874.1_pt1 | contig 17063 bp, 21 predicted proteins | sample 811201 | NCBI WGS metagenome assembly MDSZ01 (sample SAMN05326647, study PRJNA326480) | marine metagenome | isolation source: seawater | place: Indian Ocean: North | collected 2010
ACCCCCGGCCACCGGGTTAAAAGCCCGGCGCTCTACCTGACTAAGCTACAGGCCCATGGCTGATGCTGGGCTATCCTCCGACCCTAGGGGTGTTCAAAAAGGTTGCGTGAGCCGTGCTCACGCCAAACATCCGGAGCCCCACGGGGGAATGTGGAGCGGTTGCCCTTCAACGGCCTCAGGGATAAATCTTTTTGATTAATTAATTCGGAAGAAAACAAGAATATTAACTGCGAGGGGATGATTGTAGAAATGGTGGATCGTATTTTCGACCTAGAGGCGATTAAACAACTAGATGTTTCGGTTCCAGAGACAGTTTATCCTCCAAGGGAAGATAGCTTTCTTCTCTGCGAGGCAATAGCAGAGTTGAACTTTGGCAAAAATACAAATGCACTAGAAATTGGATGCGGATCTGGAATAGTGACCATTATGATGTCGGGTCTTGGATGGAAAGTAACTGCATACGATGTCAATCCGTTCGCTATTTCTGCGACGTTTGGAAACCTGAAAAATCTGAATCTGCATAAGAACGCGTGTGTAATCGAAGGAGGTTTGGGTGAGGGATTAGAGATTACCAAAGAGGTAGATTTGCTAGTGTGGAATATTCCGTACTTAGATGTCGAGAAGGGTTCGAGTGTGCTTAGTCCGATCGAAGATGTTGCAATGATAGATATCCCGCATGGGGGTTGGGGCAAATTTCTAGCTACTTTTCTTTCTGATAGATCGTCTGTAATTTCCAGAGATTTATTGGTAGTACTTCTACTAAAAATCGATCCCGAGGGCCAAAGTAAAATTGAGGATTGGTCAAATATGGGTTGGTCTCACAGAGTTCTAAAAGAAATAAGACTGGGTGATGAAAAAATTGCAGTAGTGGCATTTTGGCCAACTGCTTCTATGAGGAAACCTCAGATAATTGAAAAATGCGAGTCTACGATGGATGAAATTACTGGAAAGGATGGTGCGGGTTGGCATAGAATATTTGCCAAGACTCAAACATCTGGTAGAGGGAGAAGATCATCTGAGTGGAAGTCGACCGGAGGAGGAGTCTACGCTACTTGGATTTTGGATAAAAATGTCCTAGAAAAATATCCTCCGGGACTTATTCAGACATGTGTAGGGTCGTTAGTTTCAGAAATACTCGGAGCCTACACAAAATGGCCTAATGACATCATAACTAGTGATGGAAGGAAAATGGGCGGAATTTTAGTGGAGTCAATAGACGGAGAAGAAATCAGACTAGGTGTAGGAGCAAACAGGATAGGTTTCATGGAAGACGGAATTGAGACATCGGGCTGGGAAGAAACTATTGGACAAACCGAATCAATAGATGTGTTTGAAATGATAGATAGATCGTTATCATCTGTATTTGAGGACGTTGAATCTTTGGACCTGCCATCAGAGGATTATCTAATTTCAAAATCATGGGAGTCGTTGGCAAGAGTTTTGTCCACAGGAGTTTCCCTATTTTTCAAAGGCGAACCTGTACGTGCTGTAGGCCTAAACAGAATGGGGGAATTAGAAGCTTGTGGGCCGGATGGAGAACTTTTGATTAGAGATTTAGAATTCCTGATTTGGGAATATCTATCTGACTGAATTGAGCCTTTCCCTAACCAATCTGATCTTGCCAGAACTAGTCAAGGTACTAACATTGTCTAATTCATTGAGCAAAATCTTGGAATCAGGGTAAAATTTCAGAGGGACCTTCAGAATAGCCGAGGTTTGTTTTTCTCTCACTGAAATATCGAAGATTTCACAGCCATTTTCATTAACAAGCGCACTGAGAATGGCTGATGCTTCGGACCTTGAAACCTCGAAGGCGAATTGTAAACCTATCCAACGATGCTTTCCCCTAGCTGACTTTTTTGGTCGCGGCATGGCAACGCGGAGGGGTTGGCCTTAACCAATGGTGGGGTATCGCGGGACGTGGAGAGAAGCTTGGGGGAGTTGGATGAAGGGGAGGGGTTACTAGAGTCGTTTACGAATCCGTCAACATTCCCGCACATATTGTTAATGATTTCACTAAGTGGAGTTCTTTACGCTTTGATGAAGGCTGGATTGTTCGGTTTAGATGAAAACGGAAGTGTAATTTTTCTATCTCTGGCGATATCGTACATTTTTATTGCCTCAGCTAACTACACCTTTATTGGAAAAGTTTTCAATGTAAATGATCAGTTAAGAGGGGTCTTTAATTTTCAATACCTCAAGTTAAGCGTCATACCGTTGTTTTTTGTAGTTCTGATTGGATTATTCATTATCCTGATGATTAAGATTCAAACAATAATTAGTGAAAAAAATATAGCTATTTTTATGGGGTCATTATTCCTTGTGATGTCAATTGGACAATCAATGTCTATAATTGCCGGGGGAATAAATCTCTCCAACACAAAAAATCTAGAAATCAGAGGTGCTAAAACTGGAGGATTTTACTCCTCTGCCAGAGCATTGACTATTGCATTAATCTTCAGTCCATTGATTTGGTTTTTGGGATATGCTTCCGACCAGCCAAGCGAGTCGTCTGAATATATTACCTTCAGTTGGTTATTGAGAGCAATGTTTCTGATTTTTCTGATAATCATCGTAGTTCTCATGGACAGATTGACCTCAGTTAAGAGGGACTCTGGTGATGTTGATGGAAAAGCTAGGGACAGATTTATGATGATTATGCTAATTTTTTGTAGTTGGCATCTCTTTAGCTCATGGAGAAGAAGTCCATTCTCCCCCCAGCCTAGTAGTTCTTCGATTTTGATAGAGGAGGTACTTTTGATGTCATTGAGTATTGTTCTCGCTGTTTGGTCTATATCAAAAAAAGGTAAGAAGGGGGGTTGGAGGATTTTCCAGGGGCAATCGGCGATTTTTTGGGGCATTTCATTCGGATATGCATATGCAGGAAGTGTTTCTTCCCTATCCTCAATCAGCGATGGGAGGCTGGACCTAGTAGCGATTACAGGTTTAGGGCATCTCATTACTTCAGCTTCTATATTGCTCCTGCTGCCCATGTCTATTTCCCTGGTTGGCAATATTCGGGAGGAAGAAAGCGAGGGAGGAGAGGGGGTTGAGCATTTTATTGAAGAGGAAGTAGGAGTATCAGTTCCAGGCATCCCGACAGATCACAAGAATCATACTGCCATATCAGACACTTTGGATGATGAAGTTGAATTGATAGGTTAGATTCCACTGACCACTGCAACTAGTCTTAGTTTTCCTATCATTTCATCACTAGAACGGGCACCTAGAATAACCTGACAATCGTCATCAAGTGTTGAGACGAAGGCTTCCGATACGAGATTGAGATGGCCAAGAGTCATGTCTGGTCCGCCCTCAACTTGAATCAAACATCCCTTGGCCCCATCCGCAGATATATCTGAGAGGGGGGATTTGCTTGCAATTCTGACCACTTCCTCGGGATCATCGATATTCCCGTTTCCTACTATCAATGTTGCATTTCCTGGTCTGTTTACTATCGTCCTTAAATCCATTAAATCTAGGTTCATCTTTCCGACCTTGGCAAGAGTTGCTACTATTCCTTCGATCAATTCTGCGATCCAACCTGATCCAACTTTCCAATCGGAATTCCTGTCCCTAGCCTGCCATGCCAGACGTTCTAGGCTTACCAAGACGCAGAGATCAGAGTTATTTTCCAAGTTTGGCAATGCTTGGTCTGCAATTGCACAGCGTAAGGGCTGCTCCGCAAATGGAAGTCCTACTATGCTGATTACCATGCTTCCAGTATCCCTAGCCTTAGATGCGATTTCAATGGATGCACCGGACCCAGTGCCGCCTCCTAGAGCGGTGAGTAACACAACGAGTTCAGATTTTTTCAACAGTGCTGAAATTTCCCCCATCCCCTGGCTAAGTCTGTGAGCTGCTAAATTTGGCAGGGCGGCAGTACCCCTTGCACTCCCGTTAGCATCCAAATGAAGGCAATTAGCTTCCATCGCATTCGAGAATGAAGATTCGTCGGCATCGATAAGCAAAAGATCGGACAGATCTCGGCATTTTTCGTGTGCGTTTGAAGACCATTGACATCCGATTCCACCAACACCGACTAACAGTATTGCGCCTTCATCCATGCTACTCGGAATAAACCGAGATAGATTATTGTGTCCTAATCATACGATACATATCTTCTATATCTTCTTCTTTCATCCCTAGCCCATGTATTATCTGGCTCAAGCTGCAATACTCTATCGTAATAGACTATCGCGGACTCAAAATCTGAGAGGTATCTCCCATACATATGTCCATAAATATTCAATACAGGGATGCAATTCTCATCCTCATCCAATAAGGATTTGAGGATACTCTCTGCTGTGTTAATCTCCATTGATTCCATTTTTTCTTCGGCCTGTTCAAGTCTTTGAAATTGATCTTCAGATAGTTCGTAGATGTTCTTCCACTGGGGGGCAGACATGTGTCTCTGGCCTGGAACTAGGTGCTTGAGGTTTTTTCAAAAATATCCGATGAAGTTCGGCCCCGAAGGGGCCGGGGTGGAACGTTAATATCCCCCTTTTTTGTGGAGTAGAATAATAGCAGTTGCTAGGTGATATTACTATGGCCTCCCGTCAAAAAATACTTCTGTTGATTTTGGTCACAGTTTTCGTGGCCGGTTCTGGAAAGGCGTATCCAGGAGGAATAGGTGGAGATGCCAACAATCAGGGTGATGTATCGCTTGCAGGATGTACTTGCCATGCAGAAGAGCCAGATAATTCAGTAACTGTAATATTAGATGGAGTACCCTTCCACTACTCCCCTCAAACTGTTTACGAAATGAAAATACAGCTAATCGGGGGACCTGAGGCACAGCAGGACACTTACACAGGAGGTTTTGCAATGACCGCAAGTTCAGGCTCTCTCGGAGCTTCAGAAGGTTTTGAGGGGATGGTGCAGAACTGGGAAGATGATCCATTGAGTCTGACCCATACTGACTTGGGAGCGAAGGCCTACGATAGAACCTGGCTAATCACTTGGAACAGTCCAGAGGAAAATTCGGGTTCAGTCACCTTCTTCATAGCGGGAAATTCAGTAAACGGGGATCAAGCCCCATCTAGCCTAGATCGATGGAACAGACTAACCACCACAATCGATGAAGGAGAGGACAATGGCAATAGGAGGACTATTTTCTCCGGAAATGGGGATATCAACCCTCCAGCACCAATCGAGGATCATACCGACCTGCATCATATGGGTGCTAAACTACTCGCTCACTGGTTGGGACTTCTTGGGTTTGCCGCAGTGATACTAGTGATACTATTTTGTGGGTTCTTCTTGAGATACGGTTTCTCTCGACATTACAAAGGTAGGAGCAATCTACTAAGACTCAGGATTAAACATCTTAGAAGGGGCGACCAACTATGAAAGACGACTCCGTGATGAGTTTGCTCCGTCAAGTAAAATCTGGCGAAGTGACAGTCGAAGATGCTAGGAAAGCATTGGAAGATGCAAGTCTCACAGAGGAGGCTTTCACGGCGGCAGTTGATCATGGGGTTTTCAATAAGGTCAAACCCGGTACAATAGTTAGGGCAAGTGTTTCTCCATCAGGAGAATCCTGGTTGATAATTCTAGTTGGCCTCTGGGGCGTGATGTGGACCCTATATTGGGCAGGTGCTCTAGCTTACGGCCTATACAATCATTGGGACCAGCAGCTTTTGTCTTTCAACTTGGCAATGACTCTGCTTACCTTGATAATAATGGGCATAGTCTACCTAAAGTACGTTCTTCCGGATGTTCTAATCGTCAAACACAGAAGAAACAAATACATTACAGGCCATGATACAGAATCTTGGAAAAAATATGAGGTGTGATAATGGCAAGAAAATTCAAACTGAGGGAGCTAGGCAATCAAGAGGATTTTTCTGGCAAAAAGAATGGTTCCATCGATCGGAGGGAGTTTATGCGGCATGCATTTAATACCTCAGCGGGACTAATAACAGTCGCTTCTCTTGGTAGTGTCGGTTTTGCCTCTTTTCTAATGGGGCAATCAAGTGGAGGTTCTTCTGATTCTGCGATAAAATTCTACGTCCCAAAAGGGTCAGATGTTTGGTACAGTAGTATGGACAAGCAGCCGATGACCGTCAAGGCTTTCCAAGATGAGTCAGCGAAGACCACCACTGGAATGGTCGGTGCTGCGGGACTGTGGTCAGGGCTACCTATAATTGCAACTTACGTCCCACATGAAGAAAATAAAAACAAGCCTCTATCAGAGGATACACCGCGCTTTCAGATGATGGACGGGTACACTGCGGGCGGAGCTTATGTTGGTTCTGGGTATGAAATAGAGGAAAAGGAAGAGTTTTCCTCCCTCAATATTCACGATAATATGATTATCGTTTTCGCAAGATGTCCTCACCTTTGCTGCATTCCGGGGTGGCAATTGGTCAGCAATGACTTCACTGCTGATTCTTGGCTACCAGGGGGTACCGACTCCAGTGGGAACAAATCCTTCTGTATTTGCCATTCGAGTAGGTATGATCACACAGTAATAGAGAAAAACACTGCTAGAAACCGTTCAAATGGACAAGAGTTCGACTTCATTGGGGTTAAAAAAACGGGTGGACCGGCTCCATATGGGATGCCCCTAATACCCTTCACGGTTAACGGAGGGAATATTGAAGCCCTCCCTGATTTTATGGATTGGTATACGTTCTGCGGTTAGGTGAAGTAAAGTGATTCAGTTTTGGTTCCTGTGGATTTTCATTGCAATAGTAGTGGTGATTGTTGCATTTACTCTAAGGAGGGAGAGAGATGACCTACCTCGAAAAGATATTCTGCGGGCTGTCGAGTCAAATGCAGGTAGTATGGGCTTAGCTGAGAAGCTATTCCTTTGGGCTTTTTCTTGGTTAGATACTAGATTCAGGATACAAGATTACTGGGGCATGAGCAAGGACTCCTACTACAGTATGCACCGGCAAATGCCCCTTACTCATGCTGAGAAATACAAGTTGAGGATAATCTGGTATTGGTATCCATTATACTGCCTAGGGGGGATTTCCTTCCTTGCGTTCATTATTCTGGTGATATCTGGAACAATTCTTGGTTTCTATTATGTCCCTGGAGGAGATCTTGAGTCCGACCCTACTCCTGCCTATGCCTCAATGGAGTTCATCATGCTAGAGTTACCGTTTGGCTATATTATCAGATCCATACACCATTGGACTACTCACTTCTTTGTAGCCGCGGTTTTCCTGCACATGTGCAGGGTTTATTTCACTGGGGCATACCGTAATCCAAGAGAATTGAATTGGCTCATTGGAGTAGCACTTATGTTCTTCTCCATATTCTTTGGTTATTCCGGTTACCTATTACCGTGGGATAGCCTAGCTTTCGGAGCAGCAACGATAGGGATAAACATGGCTATGGCGACACCACTGATAGGGGAATGGGTCGCGAATGCGATGTTCGGAGGGACGACTCTAACAGGTCAAACCGTAGTCAGGATGTACTTCTTACATGTTTTTGTCCTACCTCTGATTGTTACAGTACTAATTCTAGCGCACCTATTCATAGTCTGGGTGCAGGGAATCGCGGAGCCTCATTGATTAAAGGGTGGTAAAATGGGATTAATTGATAGATTTGGAAGAATCGCTGATACTTATATCAGTGAGAAAGAGCAACTTCTAGAAGCCGAAGAAGAGAGGCGGAGAGTTTTCACTGGCCATTCATTCTGGCCTACAGAGGTTCTTCGAGATACCATCATTTTTGCATCCATAATCATGGTAATAGCATTCTACTCCTGGATAATACCGCCACCATTACACAATGCCGCCGATCCTTATGCACAGGCTGGTTTTGTTTTCCCTGATTGGTATGTCCTTTTTTCATATGGATATCTGAGGTGGGGCGAATATCTGCCGCAATTCGATATTCCGGCAGGGCCAATCGGCGAGTTTTTCGGCCAACCTATTGTTTCCTGGAATGCTGGCGTTTGGGGGGCTATGATCACAGGACTTCCTGTGGGCATTCTAGCCTTACCTCCGTTCATTTTAGGAAAAAGGGAGAAAAGGGGTGTTGAGGATCCTTGGTTCGCAACAGCCGGTGCGGTTTATTTAGCACATGTATGGTTCATTTCAGTTTTCTCGATCAATATATTCCTAGAAATGTATGCACAGAACCGTACCGATTATTGTTGGGTAGGCCCACATGGGGTTTTCAATTGCGGTACCCAAGCACCTTGGACAGCAGAAGTTTTCAATGCTGTACCATGGGTTTTAACAGGAGTATTTGTTTTTGTAGTACTATATTTCTCAGTCAGAAAATTCCTGCTAGGGCCAATGGGGTCCAGGCTAACTCCAGTATTGGGTAAGCAGATTGCCGTTGGATCATTGATCACCACGGTCCTACTTTGCACGATAACTTGGCCTGCTTATGAAAATGGTTTCTGGAATCAACGAGGACTCGGTACAATGGGGTTCTGGGAATATCAATATGATGCTAAGATAGAGGAGTTAGATGGAATAAGGGGGCAGCCTTCAGATACTCTAATTCATGTGGAGAAGGGAAGGTCATGGGACGAATATGGGGATGATTGCCTTTACTATGAAGAAACTCAGGCACTGGCGGTTTGGAACTCGATGGAAGAGGGTACAGAACAGTCCGATTGGTGTGTACTTCCAGCGAGTCACTGGGTAAGCTGGGGCCTGTATCAGCCGACTAGATCTTCAATAATTGATTTTAGTGGAGTCAACGGCCATGCGGATATACAAACCTCAAGAAATATCGGTTCTAACGAGATTATTTATGAGGGATTAGAAGATAGTGGTCCTATACAGATATCCGAGACAATTCAATTCACAATTGAGGACTTAGGGGTCGCTAAAGTTCCCACAGATGTTGGATGCAACTTCAGAACAACGGTGAGGAATGCAGGTGAGCACTCCCAGACCTTGATTCTGACTGATGATGCTGGATCTACGATCTGGAGAAATACCGGAACTACATGTGACTCAGAAACAATTTACCTTGATTCGGGTAGATCCTACAGCATCTCATTCACTACCAATTCTGTATCGGTGAATGAAAGCGTAACTATGATTTCGGACTTTGCAGCTGTTGCGTATCAGCCACTTCTCCTAACCGATGATGGGACGGCATTGATTAGGTCCGAGGTTAGCCTTTCCTCGGAAGAGCTTGCATCTATGTCTGTGACTAATCCCACATTTCAAAAGAACCCCAAGAGTTTGGATGCAAAACTAATCTACTCTATGTTCATACCCTGTCTTGGTGTTGGAGCATTGGTGTTCATGCTTATGAGAAGTATGGCCAGGGGGTACGAATGGGAGATGAATAAGTGCTACGGCTGTGACCTATGCGATGACGCATGTCCCGTCAGATTGTTCAATGCAGGGGATAAGCTGAACATTATTTACAACACATGGAACAATGAAGATGATGGAGTCCCGCTTTATTCATGTCTGACATGCACTGCATGCACTAATGCTTGTCCCCAGCTTGTAGACTATGACTCCTACATCGATATAAGGAGAAGTATGGTCGTAGGTGGTCCTCCGGCTTCCGAAATTCCACATACTGTCCTTCAGGCCGTCCTTGCTGCAGAAGCAGAAGAAGATGCGGATGAGTCATTCATCCCTGTCAAGGATTATCCCCTGGACTCCAGCATAGGATACTACCCTGGATGTGTAGATTATATTGACCAGGAAATGGTGTTTAGTCACGTTAACAAGGGTGAAATGGATCTTGGCGATGCCACAACATCCGCATTTACTATCTTTGAAGAAATGGGAGAAGATGTGACGTATCTTGGTAGAGACTTCCTAAAGTGCTGTGGGCATGATCAGAAGTGGCAAGGGATGGATGAAGTATTTGAAAAACTCAAGAAGTATAATCAAAAGAAACTAGGAGAAAGCGGAATTGAGACCCTAGTTACATCTTGTGCTGAATGCTTTAGAACATTCGCACTGGATTACGAATTGGACGAAATGAAAGTAATGCACACCACTGAGTTCCTAATAGAGAATGGCTTTGACATGAACCTAAAGACTAGTGAAGATGTTACTGTAACCTATCACGACCCATGTAGACTAGGCAGGCAGATGAATATCTACGAAGAGCCAAGAAATCTTGTTTCCTCTGTAGAAGGAGTAGAGTTGGTAGAGATGGAGCATCATGGTGAAGACGCCCTTTGCTGCGGTGTTTCGAGTATGATGTCTTGCAACGAAAATAGTAGGGCGTTAAGAATACAGAGATTCGATGAAGTTAGAGCTACAGGTGCAGATATCATGCTGACTTCTTGTCCAAAATGCGTGGCTCATTTTGAGTGTCTAAAATTCGAAGGTGATCCACGCCATGATTTCGAGATTCTAGATGTAGTAAGCTTCCTAGCGAGGCAGATTGAGGAGGCGAAAAAGAGTGACTGAGATAGCAGATCTCCAAAACAGGAGATTGGCGGAACAGGAGAGAATTCGATATTTACTGAATTCAGTAAGGGCCGAAGAAGAAGCTAGTCTAAAGGGTGGTTTGGATACAGTTGCCTGGGTAAAGGAAGAACAATGCATTGGATGCGATCAATGTACAATAGTTTGTGATGATGATGCGATCGAGTTATTTGATTCTCCCCTATTAAGTCCGATATTGAATATTGATGTTAACAAAAAGGCAAAGGTTCTGAGGGATCCTTGCACGGGTTGCAAACTTTGCGTACTGGCTTGCCCAACAGACGCGATTATAATGATAGACAGGTGATATAATGGCTAAGGATGATCCAGTCAGATTTGGAGCAGAATTTGGGCCTAAAAGAACGAAGCGGGCTAGTGGCGTCTCCTTATCGACTTTCAAGACCTTGGTATGGGTTTCCAACATAGGGGGTCTTGTCCTCTTTGCAATAGGGATGGAACTGATGATTAGAGGCTCATTTTGGTCTGGCATATCATGCATCGTTATTGGCGTTATTATAGCACTCTTTCCTTCGAACTATGAAATTGTAGGTATGGAGGGAATGGAAGAAAAATTGGGGATTGGAGATATTGAATAATCATGCCCATGGTACAGAATTCCAGAGAAAGGTTTGGTCTGAATTACTATTAATTCCTGAAGGGAAAACTTTGAGTTACAAAGAAATCGCAAATAAAATTGGCCATCCAAATTCGGCAAGAGCTGTTGCCAATGCATGCTCAAAGAATCCGAAGCCGAAAAAAATTCCTTGCCATAGAGCGATAAGATCGGATGGATCAATTGGAGGTTATAGTGCCCCAGGAGGAGTTTCTGAAAAGTTTAGATTGTTAGAAAAAGAAAGAAGGAACTTAGAAGAAAGCTATGAAACCAGAATATGACGATAGGCCGGCATTGATCAAAACCCCATATACAGTAGCTTTAGCGAAACGGTAATCCTCGTACCCCAGAGCAACTAAGTAAAGAAAGAATCCAATTAAACCTCCACAGGCAAAAGATATCCATGCAGATGGCAAGCCCAAAAATAGTGTCATAGTAAACCATATTCCGGCCCCTTGTAGTAAACCTAGCCAGATCATAGGATCTCTTGCCCAGCTTTTTGGTATTTTTTCCATGTGAAACCTTATTTTTTTCCTACAAAGGAGGTTCTATTTGTTGGGCAATTATATCAGAAAAATCTGAAGAATATTACGAAGGAGGAGATTGAAGCAATCGCCCAGAAGAATAGGTAAGTGCTCTGACTTAGTGGGGATTGCCACATATCTGTGGGTTTTTCATTACTGTTTTTTTCCTCATGGACATCTTCATGGCCATCTAATGTATCTTCGTTACCCATTTGCTTCAGCTCTGGGCTAGTTAATCAGGATGTAAACATGACGGATTTCATAGGAAGGGCAAGAGCAATACCAGCCCGCAAAGCGGAAACAAAACCATAGTAGCATTATCATCAATAATTTTGCTAGAAGTTAGCTCTCCTAATACGGTCAAAGGTGCTAAGAGGACTGCGACTATGAAATCAGTACCAATCCAAAAATAACAGCCGAGCCAAATCGTGTAGGAAACAAAAATTCCCAGAGATATTGCCATGTTGAGATCACGCTTTAGACGCTTAACTTCCCCCATCAATGGGTCAACTATAGTCATCCCTAAAATTAGTGGAATCCCATATAACCCTGATTCGATACCAGGACCGTTGCCTTCGGGAGCAATCAGCAAGGCCAACGCGACGGCAATGGTTCCCCATGCAAGAGCGGAAATCTGATTTGATTCATATTCTCTCTGGCCTACTATGACAATACCGGTTTTCAGCCTCACAAATTCAATTGCTAGAATGAGAAAACAGAAGCAACTTACGAATTGAGTCGGTTCGAGGGAAAACCATGAAGAAATTCTATCTCCGTGGACATAGTAGAGAAATGGGACTACGGCCATTGAGATGTGTGTTAGTCTACGGAGTGCATGACCGCTAAAGCCCCCAATTGAATGGTCGACATGGTCAACAAAAATATCTTCAATCTGGGAAGACATGTCATTCATCCCCAAACTCTAGAGTGATGGCCATATGCCTTATTGCATCACTAATGGTTATAGATTCGTCACATAGTTTAGCTAGTAATGTGTCAATTTCATGATGTTCCGTGAGAAGAGAGTTCCATGAAGAAAGCAATCTTTGCTTCATTCTTAGAGCTTTACTGGCCGAATTTATATTGCAGGATTCTATTTCTTGAATTAATCCGTCTATTCCATGTCCCTCGATAGCAGAAACAAGGTGTACTTTTCTGTCATCCCCCTCCACCAATGATAGTGATAAGGCAATTTCTCGAGCAGCGGCTTCGGCACCGGGGAGATCGGATTTGTTTACGGCAATAATATCAGAAATTTCCATCAAACCAGCTTTTTCGGCCTGAATAATATCTCCTCTATCCGGACCGTCGATTAACAAGATTCGATCTGCGAATGCAATAATACTGATCTCAGATTGCCCCGCTCCTACAGTCTCAATTATGATTCGTGACCAACCGCATTCAGATAGAATTGAGCACATTTCTGCTATGAATGGAGAAATCCCGGCTGAATCTTCTCCCAATGGGATTGATCTGATAAAAACATCTTTTCCCGATGCATGCTCTCCCATTCTAATTCTATCCGCCAATAATGATCCTCCAGTGATTGGTGAAGAGGGATCGATCGCAAGTATTGCAACCCTCTCTCCAGATGATTTCCACCTCTCCACCAATTTTCCAATTAGGGTTGATTTACCAACTCCTGGTGGGCCAGTCACACCTAAAGTCCATGGATCTGATGTAGTCTCTCGAATTTTTTCACCCGATTGAATAGCTGTCAATAGTTGTGAGAGGCTTCTTCTATCCCCAGATTTTGCAGCATCCATTAAATCCTGAATTTTTGTCAACTCCAATGCCACCCATTATCTTCTCCTACGCCAACAGGATCATTGTTTTTCCTTCTGGTTATCGCCTCCTGAAGGAATTCTAATACCTCTGAAGTAGGAGTGCCTGGTCCGAAGATTGCCCTAATTCCACAATCGAAAAGTTTCTTCCGGTCCCGGACAGGGATTATCCCTCCTGCAAAAACAATTACCCCACCCAATCCAGAATTCTTCAAACCATCACAAATTTTTGGAATCAGGGAGCCATGTGCACCGGAAAGTGTGGATATTCCTAGAACTTCTGCATCTTCATCATTTACAATTTCCACGATCTCGGCAGGTGTTTTCCTAAGGCCAGTGTAAATGACATCGTGACCCCCATCCCTCAACGCCCTAGCTACGACCTTTGCACCCCTATCATGACCGTCGAGGCCGGGTTTGGACATTACAATTCGCATAGTAATACTCTACGCAAATGGCGATAAGTCTTCAAGCAACCGGAACGAATAATGTGAGGAAATTAGTAATGCTCATGTGCGGCCTAGTCCCATAGTAACTTGTGAGTGGAGGAGTTGACAAGATTGAGGACCTAAGGAGGAGGAAATCAAGATCCGAGTTGGGAGGAGGTCAGAAGAGAGTTTCTGCTCAGCATGCCAAGGGAAAAATGACCGCAAGAGAGCGTATTCATGCATTGCTCGACCCTGAATCTTTCAATGAGATAGACGCACTAGTAGAACACAGATGTAGAGATTTCGAAATGGATAGAAACGTCATTCCTGGTGATGGGGTAGTCTGTGGGCATGGAACAATAGATGGAAATCTTGTATATTGTTTTGCTCAAGATTTCACTGTTTATGGAGGTTCACTAGGGGAAATGCATGGATTAAAGATTTGCAAAATCATTGATATGGCAGTTAAGACAGGGGCCCCAGTAATTGGCCTGAATGACAGTGGGGGGGCTAGAATACAAGAAGGGGTGGCCAGCCTAGGATCATATGCTGAAATATTCTTCAGAAATGTCAGAGCTAGTGGCGTCATCCCACAAATTTCGGTAATCATGGGACCATGCGCAGGCGGTGCAGTATACTCCCCTGCTATCACTGACTTTGTTGTAATGGTTGAAGGTACTTCACACATGTTCATCACAGGCCCTGAGGTTATCAAGACCGTAACAAATGAGGAAGTCGGATTTGAAGATCTAGGTGGGGCATCAACTCACGCAAAAAAATCTGGAGTCACTCACTTCACTGCCGAGGATGACGAAGGTGCTCTTGAAATTGTTAAGGAATTGATCGGCCTAATACCTGCAAATAACTTGCAAAAGGCACCTGTAGTCGAAACTAATGATTCATTTGATAGATTATGTGAAGATCTTGAAACGTTAGTCCCGGATGACCCTAGTTTACCTTATGATATGGCCATAGCCATTGAAGAAATTCTTGATTTGGGGAGCTTCCTAGAAATTCAATCGGATTTTGCTCAAAACATCATAATTGGATTAGGAAGACTGGGAGGGCAATCGATAGGCGTGGTAGCTAACCAGCCTATTCATCTGGCAGGTTGTCTGGATATTGACGCTTCAGTTAAGGCTGCGAGGTTCGTGAGGTTTTGTGATGCTTTCAACATTCCAATTCTCACTTTTGTAGATGTGCCGGGTTTCCTTCCGGGCGCTAATCAGGAGTGGGGCGGGATTATCAGACACGGTGCGAAGCTTCTGTATGCATTTGCAGAGGCTACTGTTCCAAAATTAACAGTAATCACGAGAAAGGCGTATGGGGGCGCATATGATGTAATGTCTTCAAAACATATTCGTGGAGACTACAATGTAGCTTGGCCTTCGGCTGAATTAGCGGTAATGGGGGCCGAAGGAGCAGTACAGATAATCCATAGAAGAAGAATTGCATCATCTAAAAATCCTGACCAAGAGAGAGAGAGGTTGGTTGAAGATTATCAGGAAGCGTTCGCAAATCCCTACAAAGCCGCCTCGCTCGGATACTTAGACGATGTTATCGCTCCTAATGAAACAAGAATTGCATTGTTGAAGGTACTAGGTGCTCTTTTGGAGAAGGAAGAGCCGCGTCCTGAAAAGAAACATGGAAATATACCACTGTGATATTATGTCATCGAAAAGAGAAAAAATGAAGATTATTGCTGCAGCTATTGGAGCAATATTAATGGAAGAGGGGAGTGGAATAGCCATTAAACCATCAGATGGAAGGGAATCGGGGAAATTGTGGTCTTATGACCATAGAAGGTCTTCTACGGGCAAGGTTCCACTAATTTTCAAAAGATCTTCCAGGAGTTCTAGGAGATGATGGAAATATGACGACGAGAAAGGTAACTGTGGACGGTGATGAGTTCGAAGTAGATGTAGAATTAACAGATTCCGGATGGGAGGTATCGATTGAAGGGGAGGTTTTTTTTATAGAATTAGAAGATTCAAGAAAAAAATTTACTCGAAAAAGAAATGCGCCTTCGAGCTCAAGGAAGGACTCATCGGGGGCTATTTCATCTTCAATCCCGGGAAAGGTTGTAAGCATAGCTGTATCGGAGGGAATGAGAGTTAGTTCTGGCGAAGTTGTTTTGATTCTTGAGGCAATGAAAATGCAAAATGAGATTAAATCGCCAATTGACGGGATTGTAAAGGAAATAAATTGTACCCCGGGAGAGAGGGTTGAAGGGAACGTAATATTGGTTAGAATTGATAGGGATTCAGGGAGTGATTGAGATGGTGAGGTGTGAGTTTGATGACTGTAATAGAAAGTCGACAACCGTTAGCAGACTTTCTCCAGAGGGTTATCTGGTTTCTAGTGGCAAGAAGGCATACTCGTTCAGAGAGGCTTATAGGAGATTCAATTATTGTGAGAATTGTCATAAGTCTCTGATGGGAAAAGTTTGGAATAGAGTAAGGGATTCGGGGAAGGATGATGACAATGTTGCCCCCACAGCAGTATGACCAGTGAGGAAATTCTAGATCAAACCAAGAGCGTCTTCAATTCTATTTAATTCCGGACCGGTAGATCCCGAGCCGACGAGGGCATGAGTATCGCTAGAACAGCAACCAGCACCTACGAAAGGAGAGCCGAAGGTGACAGTACCCACCATCACCGGTACGCCAAGGGCTGATTCGATTTTCTCTACCTCTTCTGTCTTTACATCAGGATGAGCGAGTATCCCCTTATTATTTGCAACAATCATGCTACCAACTGTCTTGTGGCCTGCCACCTCTGTCCTAATTGCATTTACTCCAAGCACATCCGATATCATCTCTACTCCTAATTTTGGTATTGTTGGGCTAACTACAGCGCCTACATCATTACATTCAATCAAATTTCCTGCTGCATTAACTCCACTTTCTAGTACGACCAAGTCTCCAAAACTGGATAATTCGTCCAAATCATCTTGTGTAGCAATATCAGCTACTGCTATTCCTTTCTTGTTACCCCTGATTAGGCTTCCAAGTAATGCTGAGCCGCCTATCGATATACGATGAGTCTCTAAATCGAATGAGTTGCTGACTTCTTCTGCTATCTCATCCTCGAGTATACTGGGGATGAAGAGTACATCTCCAATTACACTGAGATATACACCAACTTGTGAGTGCCCAAGTATGTCCCCAGTCGATATTGGCATGTTACCTTCCAGCGAATTTCTCAGCATTGTTATTGTGTTGCGGGGATGAAGGAGAGTGGCACAGCGACGACCTTTCCCGTGGGCTTGCGCACCACAGTACCGGAATCGACGCAGGAGGGCTTGACTTCCGGGTTCGATATGGGAC
>MDSZ01049176.1_pt1 | contig 17062 bp, 19 predicted proteins | sample 811201 | NCBI WGS metagenome assembly MDSZ01 (sample SAMN05326647, study PRJNA326480) | marine metagenome | isolation source: seawater | place: Indian Ocean: North | collected 2010
AGAATTTTTAATAGATTTAAAAGTAGAATGCTTTTGGAATGAAATTATTTTATTAGAAGATAAAAAATCTATAGATAAAAAAACGTTTTGGGCAGCTTCCAAATTAGAAGTCTTATCTTTACAAAAAGAACCGGTAATAATTTTAGATAATGACTTATTAGTATATTTTCCTATTAAACAGTTTTTCGATAATAAATCAGTTTATTTTCATCACTATGAAAACGGTAAAGGGTACTATCCTGGTACATTAGATAAGTACGTAAAACAGTTAAGCTATAAAGCTAGATGGCAAACCGAATCAGTTAACGTTAGTATTTTAAATTTACCTGATTATAAGTTTACTAATGAATATGCTAATCTTAGCCTAAAAATTATGGAAGAATTTACTGCTATGAGAGTTCCTCACTCTCAATATTTAATATTTGCTGAGCAATTACTATTAAAACATTTGTTAGATAAAAATAATATTAAACATAAAAGTATAATTTCTACATATTGGAACTGTAAAGACTGGGAATGGGGTGAGGATAACGATAAAGGAATATGGAATATAAATGAATCAGGAAGATACCTTAAACATTACGGTCCTGAAAAAGGTTGGTTAGTAGATAACAAATCAGGATACGACTATAAAAATGAAATAAAACACTTGGAAAATTGCTTAAATTTTCCTATATTAGATTTATCTAAGATAAAAAGATTATAATGAGTATTTTAGACAAAGAGTATATCAGACAGTTTATAACTAATGACGTAAAATTAGAGAAAGACTTAAATGATAAGGAAATAAAAAAATTTGAACCAGTAAAGTATAGATGGACTCATGGAGCTTCTGATTACGATTTAGGAGATGGATTACTCCTTTACAGTATAATTCAATTAATGAGATATAAAACCTGTGTTTGTTTAGGATCAGGTGGAGGATTTATTCCACGTATAATGACACAAGCAAGATTAGATTTACATGGTCAAGGAATTTATCAAGGAAGTGATGATTATAATCACGGAGATATTGGAGTTACGTTTTTAGTAGATGCAGCTAATGGAGTAGGAGGAGAAATAAATTATAAAGAAAAAGATAATTTTTTTAGATATCAATTTGTACCTAGATTTATTAACGATACTACAGAAAATGCTTATTACAACTTTTTTGTAAAACAAGATATAAAAATAGATCTACTTCATATAGACGCAGGCCATTCATATGAAGACGTAAAAAAAGATTTTGAATTATATTCTAATATTATCAGCGATAACGGAATCATATCAATACATGATACTGATGAAAATTTTCAAAAAGAATTAATAATTACTGAAGATGAAAAAGAATATTATGAATTTTTTGATGGTCCTCCTAAATTTATTAAAGAAATAGGTCCTGAATGGAAACAGTTTAATTTTTTTAATAACGGTAATTATCCTTCTAAACCAAGTTCAACCGGTATAACTTTATTACAACGTGCTTAATTTAATAACTGTCGTAGGAAGAAATACTCATATACTACCTCATATGTTGAAACATTATGAGAACATGGTAGATAAAATATACGTAGTCGTATATAGACAAGATACCAATGATGGTATATTAGAAGAAATAGAAGAATTAGGTATAGAACCTTTCTGGGTTACCACAGATAAAAAATACCATTGGGAAAGAGTAACCGATTTATATAATACAGTAAGAGCTCAGAAACCCAACGACTGGTGGATAATATCTGATGATGATGAGCTACAATGTTATCCTACGGACTTAGAGTATATAATCAAACAATGTAATAGAAGTGGATATTCCTTTGTTTCTGGAGGTTTCATTGATAGGATAGGTAAAGATGGTACTTTTCCTAAAGTTGAGAGAGATACTAATATTTACAAAGAATTCCCTTTAGGAGGTTTTTTTAGATATCCAATGTCGGGAGCCTGTCCTAATAAAGTAACATTAGCTAAAGGAAATCAAAAAGTAACACCAGGTCAACATTATGCTTTATTTGATAACGGAAAAAATAGTTGGGGAACTTATCATCCTAAAAGATTCCCTATAGAAGAATGTTTTACTCAAGTACATCATTTTAAATGGGATAGTACTTGTATACAAAGAATAAAAGAAGTTGCTGATAATAATCAAGAATATTCGTATTCTGATGAGTACAGAGTTATGTACGAAGCAATTAAGAACTATGATTGGAAAATTAATATAGAAAAAAAAGACTTTTTAGTTGAAAGTTTGAAAAATTTTAACTATATTAGTTATAACGATTATAGTAATTGGAGTAAATTAATAAGTTTAATCACTAAAATTTAAATTATGGCTACAAGAGTATCTGGAAAAGACGATGCTGCACAACTTGAAGAAAGAAAAGTTAAAGCATTAGAAAAGATCGCCGCTTCTGTTGACGCCCTAGCTTATTGGTTCGAAGATATCGATAAGACTGAGTGGAGTGAAAGAATGCAGTGGTATTTAACGGAGTACTACGAAAAGTACGTTGCTAAAGGAGAGTAAGAGTGGAAAGATTAGCTATCATAGTTCCTTATAGAAAAAGGCATGAGCAGTTAGAAAAATTCACAACTTACATACAGCAATATTTACAGAATAGGAAGTATGATTACTACCTAGTAGTAGTAGAACAAGATGACGATAAACCGTTTAATCGAGGGAAACTACTTAATATAGGCTTTCAAGAAGCACAAAGAAGACGATGTGATTATATCGTATTTCATGATATTGACATGCTTCCTATAGATGTAAACTATGCTTACTTAGATTATCCTGTTCATCTAGCTACCGATAATTTACCTTTCGAGGAATATTTCGGCGGCATTACTTTATTTCCTACACCTGATTTTGAAAGAATTAATGGTTTTTCAAATAATTATTGGGGTTGGGGATTTGAAGACGATGACCTTATGTATAGATGTATTAAGAATAATCTAAAATTAAATACTATAAGAAAAGAAATAGTAACTCCTCCTAGAACTGATTTAAAGTTTAACGGAGCAAATGCTTATATTGAATTATTAAATCCTATAGATGTTAAAAATTCATTCTCTATTCTTATAGATTTTATACCTGAAAAGAATTTCTTTAATCATAGAGCCGATTCTGATAAGTTTAGTTTATTCAGCATACCTGGATATGACTTCTCTATATCTTATACTTCATTTAATAGATATAAATTGGAGTATTTTGATTCGCTTAATGGTTATCATCAAATATTTTCGAATATTAGCAATATAAAGAATTTACCTACTAAAATTTTTATTACTTATAATAAGTCTGAAGGAAACTTATATTTTTATTTAAATAATAAATTAGTCGGTAAAAAAGAAGTATCTCAAAACTTTTTTAATTATAACGAAGAATCAAAAGCATATATAGGCTCTAGTAAAGGAACTGAAAGTTTTTTTAAAGGAACTTTAAATAATATTGCTTTTTATAAAAGTTATTTAAATAAATCACAGCTTAATAGTATTTATGAAAACAAGCATTATAGTTTATCTCAAGAGTTTGAAGATTATAAAGATGCTCACTACTTAACTACTTATTATGATACTAAATTTGTAAAAGATTATAAAACTATAGATCTATCTGGTAATAATAATCTTGGTAAAATTTATAATTGTGAAATAGTAAAAAGTGAACTTAAATTAAGAGATACACAATTTATACCGTATAGAAGAGTAAGCAAAATAAAACACTTACAGCATGATAGTAATGGATTCGAAAACGGTAACTGGAAGGATAAAATGACTAGATGGAATCAGTTAAAATTTCACAATGAAGTTTCTAAAGGATTCCACGATATTAAAAAAGATGGATTGAATTCTTTAGAGTTTAAATTACTAGATAGATCTGTAAAAGGAAAATATATTCATCTTAAAACTGAATTATGAAATTAGGAGTTTGCGTACCATATAGAAATAGAGAGCTTCATATGCATGAGTTTATTCCTAAAGTAGGTAAATATCTCAAAAGTAGAAATATAGATTTTCAAATGTATTTTTGTCATCAAGTAGATGATAAATTATTTAACAGAGGAGCTACAAAAAATATAGCTGCTAAACATGCTTTTGAAGAAGGATGCGATTATATAGTATGGCATGATATAGATATGATACCTGAAGAAGGAGGAGGAGCTGATTATTCTTTTCCTACCGAACATCCAAGGCATATTGCAACTAAAATATCTCAAATGGATTATAAACTAAAGTATCACGAATATTTCGGTGGTGCGGTAGTATTTTCTAAAGAACAGGTTGAAAAAACTAATGGGTATTCTAACGACTATTGGGATTGGGGGATGGAAGATGATGATTTATTTTGGAGATGTTATAAAGAAGGATATACTAACGATACATATTTATTACAAAAGGCTATCAAACAAAAATATTTATCTTTTAACGGTTGCGATTCTACAGTAAAAATACCTTATACTAGAGATATAAAAAATATACCTTCTAGATCTCATACCATTTCATTATTATGTAGAGCATATCAAATGCCTGACAAACAGAATATTCATCTAATTGGGGACAATGAAGCTAAATACGTAGAGTTTCCTATTTTAAGAGTACCAGGTTATGATTACGGTATATCTTTTAATAATTCAAGAGCTTTATCATTACAGTTTTGGAATATGTTTCATCAACATAACTATATGTGGGTAAAAAGATATGATGATCAATGGTCGTGGATTACAGTAGTTATAGATGATATAAGTAAACAAGCTCACTTTTACCTAAACGGTACTGAAGTAGATTCTAAAGGAGGGTACGGTAGTCCATCTCCATTAGAGTTTAATGGGAGATTATTAAAGTATGATTCTAAACATATATATTTAGGTTCTTCATTAAATGAAAAAGACGGTAGCCCTGCTAAGTTTTTTAAAGGCGATATAGCAAGAGTATATGGTTGGAATAGAGCATTATCTCCAACAGAAGTAGCTAACTTACATAAAGAGCTACCTTTAGACGATATTGCTATCAATACTAATTTTAATAACGGTATTCCCTCAGATTACATAATTGAAAATACTGAGGTAAAAGAAGAAGAAATAAAAATACCTAATTCTATTCTACCTCATAGAGTAGAGGGTAAAATGAGATGTTTACCTCATAAAGATGAAGGTTTAGTAAACGGTAAGTGGGCTAAAGGAGAAACTACTGCTGCTAATGAAAGAAGATACGTTTTAAAAATGCAGCAAGATAAATTAAACTATAAAGAAGATGGTATCAAGCAAGTAAAGTATGAGTTTATTAAAGAGACGAAATTTACTCCTTGGGCTAAAATGATAGATATAAAATTATGACAGCTGAAACTTCAAAAATTTCATTTACTAACCCTGATTATTTAAATACTAAGAAAAAATTAGATAAGGTAGGGTGTGGTATGTGTCTTGCTAAATGGACCCAAGTTACTATTCATTTACAGATGGGACAAACACATTCATGTCACCACCCTTCTACCCATCACATACCGGTAGGAGAATTAAAAAGAAATCCTTCAGCATTACATAATACCTTATACAAAAAGCAGAAAAGAAAAGAAATGCTTGAAGGTAAAAGACCTGCAGAATGTGATTACTGTTGGAATGTAGAAGATAATTCTGAAAGATTTTCTGATAGAGTTTTTAAGTCTAATGAAAGCTGGTCAGCACCTCATTATGATGAAATAGTAAATTTAGGATGGAGACAAGATTTTAACCCCCGTTATGTAGAAGTAGCTTTTTCCAATAACTGTAACTTTAAATGTTCATATTGCGGCCCTTCTTTCTCCTCCGCTTGGGTCCAAGAAGCAAAAGAACACGGTCCATATCCAACTGATGATAAATTTAATGATATAGAATATTTAAAAGCTAATAAAAAAATGCCTATACACCATAAAGAGTATAATCCTTATGTAGAAGCATTTTGGAAATGGTGGCCTGAATTGTATAGAGATTTACATACATTTAGAATCACAGGAGGAGAACCTCTTATGGCTAAAGATACTTGGAAAGTATTAGATTATGTTATTAATGAACCTGATCCTAATAAAAACTTAAACTTAGCTATCAACTCTAATTTAGGTATTAATGATAAGTTAGTTGATAGATTTATAGAAAAAATAAAAAGAATAGAAGATGAAGATAGAGTAAAAGAATTTATTATTTTTACATCTGTAGACGGTTGGGGAGAACAAGCTGAATATATCAGAAACGGTTTAGAGTTTAATAGATTTTGGGATAATATGAATAAGATATTAACTGCTTGTCCTAGAGTAAATTTAACTATTATGTCTACGTTTAATGGCTTATCGGTTCCTAGCTATAGAAAATTAATTGACGGAGTTTATACCTTAAAGCAAAACTATACCTCAACTGATAGATATTGGGCTTCAGCTGTATTTTTAGATTCTTCTTACTTAAGATTTCCTACTCATCAAACTTTACAAGTAATTCCTTCAGTATGGGCTAATGAAGTTCTTTCTTTTGCTCAACATGCTGATTATTTAGGTATACCAAAGTTTGATAATAAATTAGTAGGTTACTCTGACGTAGAAATTCAAAAATTAAAAAGAGCTTATGACTGGATGGTATCTCCTAGAGATCCTGAAAAACTATTAAGACAAAGATCTAATTTTGGAAGATATTTTCAAGCTCATGATCAAAGAAGAGGAACTGACTTTAAAAAGACTTTTCCGGAATTAGCTGATTTTTATGATTATACTTTAACAATTTAAAATGAAAATAGGTTTTGATAATTCGTACTTGTTTCCTGCAGGGAATAAAAATGGTTTAGTAAGAAATGAACCAGATGCTATATGGACTAAAGACTGTACTGCTATGGTTAGATTTAAACCTGATAATGATAAATTTATAGAAGAATTAGGAGATGAATGGAGAAAAGCTGGCTGTGTTGTAGGTAAAAATGGAAAACATATTGGTATATTTTATGCAGTTGGTAAATCAGGAGAAGAAGTAAGACACTTTATTGAATTTGAATATTGGTGCTTTAACGAAGAAAAAGGCGATGATGATATTAAAGCTATGGTATTTGATGTTACTGATATTAAAGATAATGAATATTTTGATGTAGTAGTAAAGAGAAGAGGTAATAAATTTATTTTTAGATTAAACGGCGAAGAGAAAGAAGAAGTAGTAGAAAAATTAACTGATTATAGTTATAGTTTTTTATGGATTGGCGCTGCTACTAGAGTTAATCCTGATCATAACGAAGTATTTTACGGAGATATACATAAGATGCATATTCAGTATGGTCTAACACCAGAAAGAGATATAGAATTATTTTTTGATAATTATGAAGAATTTAATGATAAAACTAAATCATTAACTAATAAAGAAAATATTTTTACCTCCGATTTTAAAAATACCACTCAGTACAAGATATTAGATCAATCATTAAATGGTAATCACCCAATAAGGTATAGTAAAGAATGGTTAGATTAAATTTTAAAACTTTATATGCTAACGGTGATAGTTGGACAGCAGGAGATATAGTAGATCCTGATTTATTTGGAGATGATTTATCTAAAGTAAATGATCCTAAAAATAAACCTTATAGACTTCCTAGAGTATGGCCTCATAAAATAGGTGCTGAATTAGGCGTAGAAGTTATAAATAATAGTCATGCAGGCGGTTCAAATGATAGGATATTTAGAAGCACAGTTAACGATATACTTGGGCTACTTAAAAATAATAAACCTGAAGATTTATTAGTAGTGATTGGTTGGTCTTCTCCTGAAAGAAAAGATTTCTTTTATAAATGGCATAGTAAAGACGGAGGTGAATGGGAATGTCTATACCCAGCTGAGCTAGATCATTGGACTTCTGAAAGGAAAGAATTAATAGATTTTTATAAATTATATGTAAGAAATCATTGGCATGCAGAAGAATTTATTACTAGACACTGTATACATAATATTTCATTACATTATTTTTTAAAATCATTAAATATTAAACATATATTCTTTAATAGTTTTTATGAGAATAAAGATGAAGTACTTGATAAAGATTCACACCAGTTATTAGAGTCACCTAAGTTTGAAAAATATATTTCTAATTTTTGTGATGATACCGAATTAAATACTTTAAAAAGATTAGAAATAAATAATATTTTAAAAGAATATAATAACGTATATAAGAATGTATTTTTTAAAGAATCTTTTATATCATTTTTATTATCGTTAGATATAAAAGAAGAAATATTAAATTATCATCCAACTGAAAAAGGGCATGAATTATGGGCAAATAATTTAAGTAAATTTATTAGTAGTAAGTATGAATTATAAAGATTTATATATTAACGGCTGTAGTTTTACTAAAGGTCATACTTTAAAACCTATAGATACATGGCCTGTAAAATTATCTAATCATTTAAATTTAAGATTAATTAATCATTCAAAAAACGCACAAGGATTAGAATCAATAGTTTACAATACTGTAGCTCATTTAAGTGAATTAGATCCTAAAGAAACTTTAGTAGTAGTAGGGTTTACCTGGTTAGATAGGTACTTAGTACAGGCTTTTGGTTATAACTTTACATTAACAGGTGGAGATTTAGCTGCAGAAAGGACCGAATGGGGACATAGAATAGGAGAAAGAGCATCATCTCCTTTTAGTATTTATGAACATTATGTTAAAAAAAATGAAAATTATTTTAGCGACAAAATTAGAAAAAGACTTAACCATCTATTAACTAAGTATAGAGAATTTATAAAAGCATCGATTACTACCGATCCTAAGTATATGGAACATATTCAACTGAAAAGTGTTTCTTTAAAAATTATGCTTCAATCATTTTTAAAAGATAACAATTTTAATTATAGGTTTATAGATTTTGCTGCAGATTCAGGTTTATATACTCATATTTTAGATACTAATCCTAATATAAAAAATAAATTAGATTATAGCAAAATAGTAGGTGTAGATTATAAAAAGTTTTGCGGTAACCATCAAGATGGTCATCCAACAGCTGAATGCTGTACTTATTTAGCTGAAATGATACAAAAAGAGTTTAAATTATGATTAGCTTAGAAGATAATTTTAATCAAGTTAGTTTACATAATCCTTCTAAGGAGATTCTTTCTATCTATCAAGGTATAGAAGAAATACAAGAATATGATCCTCGAGGTTATAAAATGGTTAGACCTTTATTTTCTCATTCTGATTTTCCTAGATTTTTAGGAGTTGATAAAGTAAAGTATAATGAATTTAATTGGGATAAAAAATTTATTTACCCTGTAGTATTACACCATAATAACGAATTAGCAGCTAAATACATCAGTTTATTACCAGTAAAAATAATTGAAAAAATACGCTCTAAACAATGCAAACTTATTTTAGATAATACTATGGAAGGAGATAGAGTTAGTAGCTTCTACACCGAATTATACAGTTCTATAGATAGATTAAAATTACCAGCTTCTCAGATATATTACGTTACTAATAGTTTAGTAGCTGAACTAGAACATGAAAAATGGAAAACAGCTAATAAGAGAGCTAGTAATAATATTAATGTTATATCTTTTATGTATAATGTAATGGATGTTCAACGTTTAAAAAAGCTAGGACATTTACCTGACAAAGTAAATATAGAAGAAGAAATACAGTATAAAAGAGACAATTTTATTAATATAAAAGAATTTTTAAAAGTAAATAGAACTGGTAGACCTGAGCGTAATTTATTAATGTTCTATATTAATAAGAATAAATTATATGATAAATTTAATTTAAGTTTTCCTGATCTTCCCGATTATAATTACCCTAATATAAACTTTGGAGATCTGCTATCAGCTGAAAATATAAAACAAGTAAAAGATAAATGTCCATTTGATATAGATTCTACCGATAGTACTAACCATGGAGAACCTGGTTTTGGTGAAGGTAAGTTTAATGCTGATCTACCTTTTCAACCTTTACATTATAGGAATAGTTTAATTAGTGTAGTTATGTGTGCTTTTCCTTTTGTAGAAAATGCCTGTCATTTACATAGTTCTACTTTTAATCCTATATATTGTGGTCATCCTGTTATACAGTTTGGTCCTTACAAGCATTTAGAAATATTAAAAAGTAATGGATTCAAAACTTTCGATAAATGGTGGGATGAAGATTACGATAATTTAACTGAAGGTTGGGATAGATTTAAAGGAGTATTGAGAAATATAGATGAGTTAAACAAGAAATCTAAAAAAGAGCTGTTTGACATGTATGTAGATATGAAAGATGTCTTGCAGCATAACTCTGATTTAATTCAAAACTATAACGGTAAAAACTTATTAAGAAAAAGAATTTTAGATGAATAGTGATTTTTATAACGGTAAGTACACTATAAGCGGTGATATAGATAATATAGATATACCATTTAATTTTGATGTATATGATGGAGATTATAACTCAATTTATATGCAAATAAAAGAATATGAGTTAAATAACGATGAATACTATAACGGACATCTTATAGTAAAAGATAAAAATAAGTTAAAAAACATAAATTTAGATAATATACAACAGTATGAGCTTACTCCTAATAATATTTACTTTTGCAAAGTAGTACATGATGGTATAGACTCAGCTTGTACTGTTAACGATAGTTTAATTTTATGTAGTTCGTGGGTTCTACCATTTGTAGTTAATGAACATAGAACTACTAATTCACTTTATGGTGATATGGCTTGCCATAGAATAGAAATGAAAGAGTTATATAATGAGGATAGCAGTTTGTATTAGCGGTCAGTTGAGAAAATGGAAGGTAGGTCATCATAACCAAAAATGGTTCTGGTCTACTGCTAATTACCCTGATGTACAGGTAGATTACTTTGGTCATACCTGGACATATAGTGGTGATAGACATGGAGTATCACAACCTTATATCAATAGAGACGTTAATGAAGAGGAGTTTTTAGAGTTCGCTAATGCTTTTAAGTTTAAGAAAGTCTTATTCGACGATAGGAGAACTACTTTTTTTTATAATAACGATCATTGGAGTAGTTTGTTTTATAGTTTAAGTAAATCGTTAATGTTAAAAAGAGAGTATGAAATTGAAAATAACTTTACTTATGATGTGGTAGTTAAATCTAGACCAGATGTAGTATTCGATCCAGGTAAACATTTTGAAATACCTCATTTGTTCGATAACTGTATACACTCTACTCATGGCGGTACTATGTCTATGGAATTTAATAAATTTAATTTTAATGATTGTGTGTTTTTAGGAAATTCATATACTATGGACTTACTAACTAATCTTTATTTTTATAGACAAGCAGGTATTAACGAAAATACCAAAGGTAATAAAAATATTCATCCTATAGGACCTGGTACTTTGATGATGGATTATTTTAGTGAATATGGAATTACTCCGTTTTTTGATTTATATTTTCAAGAAACGTTATTAAAAGAAGGATGTCCTGAAGGATTAAACTTATTTGATAGAACTGATTTTAATAAAATGAATCAATACTTTAGAGAGTGGTATACTAAATGAAAAAGAAAATAGGTTTTTTTGTCTGTTCTAACGGATTAGGACATTTTAGCAGGGTATTACAAATATCCAAATATCTAACATCAGATTTTGATATAGATATTTACTGCGAAAAATTTCAATATGAAAAATTTAAACCTAATTTAAATGTTAATTTTAATTTTTATAAAATTAGTAATATAAGATGGGATGAAGCATTAATTAAAAATGAAGTAAACTTTGAAAGATATTTAAAATGGTGTACTTTATATGGTCCTGCTACTTTAAAATACGATATAGTAGTAAGTGATAATTTAGTAGGTTTAGCAAGATTTAGAAACGATATAATACTTTCAGGTTCGTTTTTATGGAAAGATGTTTTTTTAAGTAAGTTTAAAGAAAATAAAATTACTGACTATGATAATGAATTACTAACTAAATTTAACCCTTTAGTTATTACAAATAAGTATGTAGAAACTGGATCATTAAAAAATTATAATAATAAAAAAAGTTTTGGTTGGGGATGTTCAATTAAGAAAATGCAAACTTGGGATAAGGCAAAAAAATTAGTTTTAGCTCAACCAAGTTTAAATTATTTAGAATCCTATAATGTATTTTTAAATAAACTAAATACAATTCCTCTTGGTTTTAAAATTGAAACTAGTGTTCATAAAACAGCTAATTGCTGCTTTGTAATTAGACCAGGGGTTGGAATGCTGACACACTGTATAGAAAACTATATACCTATAATAGCTTTATACGATAATAAAGATTCTAATGAAATAATAGAGTTAGCTAAAAAAGTAGATAAATTAGGTATAGGATTTTCTCATAATGTGAATAAGAGTTTTAATATCAAAAAGTTAGTTAATAATACTAGTAACGATATTTATAATAGAGTATCATTCGAAAAAGAAGGTTATAAAAATATAGCACAGTATATAAAAGGATTATAGTTATGAAAATAGGAGTTATAGGAGTTGGCGTTGTTGGTTCAGCAATCGAACAAGGTTTTAGAGATTTAGGTCATATAGTAAAAACTCACGATATAAAGTTCAATACTAAAATTGATAATGTATTAGATACTAAAATAGTATTTCTATGTTTACCTACTAATCCTAATAGGAGAGGGGAATGCAATACTAAAGCTATTTTTCAAGTAGTAAGAAGATTAAATCATCTTAGATATAAAGGTATTGTAGCTATAAAATCAACCATCATACCAGGTACATATGCTGAACTAAAAAAAGAATTCGATGAGGAAAGAATGTGCCATGTACCTGAATTTTTAAGAGAAAAATTTGCTTATGAAGATTTTACTGAAAATCACAACGTATTAGTAGTAGGAGCACCTAATTACGATGTTTCAAGAATAGTGATTAACTGCCATGGAGATTACCCTAAAAATATTATAGAAATGAAACCTGAAGAAGCTGAATTTGTAAAATATTTCTCTAATGTATTTAAAGCAGTTAAAATAACATTTGCTAATTCATTCGGTAAAATATGCGATGAATTTGATATAGATTATAACTCAGTTTTAAAAGCCTTCGAATTAGAAAACGTAAAAGAGACAAGCTATTTAAAATACTCAGATGAATTAAGAGGATTTGGAGGAATGTGCTTACCGAAAGATGTTCAAGCTTTATCTAAGTTAGTAGAGAATAAAGATATCGATGTAAACTTATTTAAATTTATTTTAGATGAAAACGAAAAGTTTATACGATAGTTTTAAAACTCATAAAGAAGATTTTGAAACTATTCTGCTATGTAACTATGCTGAGCAGAATAAAACAGTATATTGGAAAGCTTCAGATACTGAAAATAAATTTAAGAGAAAATTAAAAGAAAAACCTGAAACGGTTTCTTACTGGAAAGATAAATCTATAGAATACAGGTATAATAACTACGGATTTAGGACTTATGACGATTTTAATAAAGACGATGAAGGAATTGTATGTTTAGGATGTAGTTTTACTGAAGGTATAGGATTACCTTTAGAATATAACTGGGGTTATAAGTTAGCAAAACATTTTAACTTAAAGCATTGGAATTTAGGTCAACATGCTATGGGACTCGAAACAGCTTTCAGACTTCTCCTTGGCGTTTCAGATTGGTTAAAATTCAAAAAAGTTTTTTTATTCGTCCCTCCTTTTTATAGAAATGAATTAATTGTAAGTGATAACGATTTTATAGAACCTTATTTAACCGAGGCTTCTGATGTAGATAAAGGATTTATACATTCAATGGGCGGCGAGGTTGATCCTCATATATTTAGTTCGTTTGAACCTAAAGTTACTAGATTCTATGAATCTATACTCTACGGTAGTCGGTTAAATGAAAGATTAAGAATGATTAGAAACCTTTGTTCTATTCAAGGATTATGTAAACAGTTAGGAGTAGAGTTTTACTATCAAACTTTTAGCAATCATTTTACTAAAAAAGCAAACCAAGAAGCTTATAGTATACCGGATAATGAATGTATAGATATACCTGCTAGAGATCAACATTGGTCTACTAAAAGACAGCATTTAATTTTTAAAAAATTTATTCAATTATATGAGAATAATAACAGGTGAAAATATTCAAGACTTATGTGATATTAGTATAAGTAAAAAAGAGCATAAAGTTTTAGAAAGTCAAAATCAACTTCAATCTATTGATATAGAGGAATATGATTTTACTGATTTTGATAACCCTTCAGTTGTGTACGTCAACAGTTCTTTGATAAATACTACTAAACCAAGTTTAACTAAATGTAAACTATATGATAAATTATCTCAATTTAAAAACCCTTTCGATTTAGTTCTACATAATTCTGATGATTCATTTGATAAAAAACATTTAAATTATTTTAATATAAAAAATATTAACAGAATATTTACTCAAAATATTAATACCGTTCATGAAAGACTATTTCCACTTCCTATAGGATTAGCTAATACAATGTGGGACTTTGGAGATATAAAGTATTTTACAGAACAATTGCAAAGCTTACCTAAGCAAGATAAATTTATTCATTTTAATTTTACTGTAGAAGGAGGAGCAAGAGATGAATATAGACCTCAATGTTATAAAGCCGCAGTTAATAAAGGTATCGAATTATCTCCAAGTTACAAATTTCATGAATATGTAAAAGAAGTAAGCAGATATAGATACTGCCTTAGCCCCGAAGGTAACGGTATAGATTGTCATAGAATGTGGGAGTGCCTGTACTTAAAAGTTATTCCTATTTGTCATCGTAATATATTAACTGAATATTTTTCTAAACTATTTCCTATAGTTTTAGTAGATGATTGGAATGATTTAGATTTAGATTATTTAAAAAATGAATTTAAACCTGACTGGTCTAATTATAAGCTACTAGATTTAGATAATTATTTAAACTTTATAAAATTTTATGATAAGTCATAAACATAAATTTATTTTTTTACATATACCTAAATGTGCAGGAACATCTATAGGCGAAAAGTTAAACTCACATTTTGATGAACTTTGGACTTATAGTGGTTTTAAAATACATCATGATGATTTAACTGAAGATATTTTAAAAGAGTATTTTGTTTTTACTATTGTAAGAAACCCATGGGATAGACTTTACTCTCAGTATAAATTTAGACCTTGGCTTAATTGCGAACCTTTTGAAAATACAGTTTATAATTTAGAAGAAAAATTTGAAGCTGCATACAATAAATCAGTAAGAAATATTCCGGAACATATTAATCCTAAATTAGATACTGCTTATAATAGAGCTAATTGGTATGACGAATTTGTGCATATACCTTCACAAGTTGAATTTTTAAATGGTAAATATAATGATAATATGAAAAAAATTTCGTATATTGATTATATAGGAAGGTTCGAAGATTTAGATAATTCATGGAAATATATATGTAATAAACTAAATATAGAATATAGTGAACTACCTCATAAAAATAAAAGTGAATATAAAGAATTAGACTATAGAAAAGCTTATACTTCTGAAACTAAAGAGTTTGTAGCTAAAAAGTATAGTGAAGATATAAAATTATTTAATTATGAATTTTAATTATTCTGGTGTTAGGTATTGGGGTGATAATTTTAAAAAATTTAACCATTTTGATATTATACCCTATAAAGATGTAGTAGAAGCATATATAAAAACATCTAATGAATTAAAACCAGATCATGAAAAATTTGGTTGGAATGAAAGACCTATAAATTCTGATACCGATAATTTAGATGATACTAAAAATTGGAACGGATTTGATCCGGTCTATTTTAATATTGACCCTACAGAAGAGACTGTTGTAATGGCAAAAGCTGATGTTATTTCTATGGATATGTCAGGCGTAGGTAATACTTGGGATAAATTTTTATATTTAACTTTACCTTATGAACTTATTAATGAGTATATGACTAATATGCACGATAATGAAGATGTAAGTATAGCAAGAAAGTTTATTATAGAAGTAGAAGATAAAGTAGGTTGGGAAGGGGAAGATTGGAAAAAAATAGAAAAAAAGTACGATGAATTATATCCTGCTACGTCTCAATATACTGATATGTACGAAACACATACTTGTATAAAATGGAAACAAGATTTTGATATTAGACAGTATATTTCAATTAAAAAAAATGGGTTACTTTTTCCTATATGTTATAATAGTATGTACCATATGTTAAGAAGAGGTACTCATAGAGCGGTACTGTTAGCTATGACTAAAAGCGATGTGCCTATATTTTTACAAGTACCTAACGAAAAACATTATAAAGTAACTACTCCTGAATTTTTTGGAGGTAAAAAGTTAGAAATGTGGGTTGATATAAACGAAAAAAAGTTAGATTTTAATTTAGTATGAAAAGTATAGCAGTTATAATACACGCTAGAAGGCAAAGCACTAGATGTCCTGATAAACATTTAAGAGATTTAGGAGATGGAAATACGTTAATTGATATTGCTATTGACAATGTTAGTAAATTAGAAAACGTAGAAGAAAAATATTTAGCTGTTTATGATAAAGAGCTGATAAAAAAAGGGACTGGCAAATTAGATATTCTATTAAGAGACTATGCAGCAGTAGCACCAGGTAATTGTCACCATAGTATTATGTACGACCATTTAAATGCTGTTGACTCTGATTATATTATTAATTATAATCCTTGCCAACCTTTTTTAGATATTAACAAGTTGCAAAAAGTTATAGACTGGTTTAAAGTATCAACAGCTCAAAGTGCTATAACTGTTAAAGAGACAAAGAACTTTTTTTGGGATAGTAAAAAATCTCCTGTTAACTTTAAACCTAACGATAGATTATCTACTACCTCAGGACCTTACTTATGGGAAGCTACACATTCGTTAGTAATGTATAAACGAAATTATATGTTAGACAATTGGGAATTATTTCCTAATACTTATAATGAACCTTTTCCTTATTTAATCGATTGGCCTGAAAAAGAATTAGTTGATGTAGATACTGAGTTAGATTTTGAATTAGTAAAATTATTATATGAAAAAGAAGTACGTAATTGATATTGACGATACTATATGTATAGAAAAAGGACCTGTAATTACTAGGCTACCCTATCGTGATAGAATTAAACAAATAAATGAACTGTACGATAAAGG
>MDSZ01001110.1_pt1 | contig 17058 bp, 19 predicted proteins | sample 811201 | NCBI WGS metagenome assembly MDSZ01 (sample SAMN05326647, study PRJNA326480) | marine metagenome | isolation source: seawater | place: Indian Ocean: North | collected 2010
AACTTAAATATATTAAAATATAAAGTTAAAGAAGTGGTTGGCCTAAGCTTTAATCCATTAATCTTCAATTTTGAATTTTCATCAATAACAAATGTAAATTATTTTCTTTATGCAAAAAAAAATAAAAAATAAAATAGAAGCAATTCTATTTGATCTAGATGGCACATTTATTGATAGTTCTAAAGATATGTGTAATGCCCTTAATCTAGTTCTAGAAGAAAATGACTTAATTCCAGTTAATCATGAAGAAATTAAATTTCATATCTCTAAAGGCGCAGAAGGAATCATTCAATTTGCTTGCAAAAATTCTGTTGATCAAATTACAAAAAATCAATTAAAAGAAAAATTTCTAGCTGTTTATAAAGAAAACGTCTGCATTCATACACATTTAATTGATGGAATGAAAGAGTTAATTAAAGAAATTGAAGAAAAGAAAATTGTTTGGGGTATTGTTACAAATAAACATGAAAGATTTGCAAAGAATATACTTAAAAAACTTGGTTACCTTAATAAATTAGCATGCCTTGTTACAGGAGATATGGTTGAAAAAAGCAAGCCTGAGCCAGATTCGCTATTAATGGCAAGCGGAAAATTGAATAAGGAACCAAATATTATTGCATATGTAGGTGATGATAGAAGAGATATTCAAGCTGGCAAACAAGCCGGTATGATTACAGTTGCTGCTGATTTTGGATTTGTATTTAATAATTCGATCATATCATCTTGGAATCCAGATTATATAATTACCAAACCTGATCAATTATTAGATAAAATTTTTTAGTAATCTACTATTGAAACAGGGGTTCCTAAATCAACCATTGGGAAAAGATTAATTATTTCATCATTTTTCATTCTAATACATCCATGTGAAACAGGTATCCCTATCTGATTTTCATGAGGCGTTCCATGAATGTAAATATATCTTGAATATGTATCAACATTTCCACCTGAATTAATACCTTTTTCAATTCCATCTAACCAAATTATTCGAGAGGTTATTAAATCTTCATTTGGAATATCGTCTAAATTGTATTTAATGTTAGTTGGTTGCCTAGATTTAAAGATTGTATATTTTGATACATTTTCACCAATTTTCTCTCTTACTCTATGAAGGCCCACTGGTGTTTTATAAGAACCATCATTATTACCAAGACCATTCTTTGAAGTAGAGATAAATGACTCAAAACAAATATTTTCATTGTTTATTAAATATAGTTTCTGTGTAGATGGTATTATTATTAAATATTTTTTAATTTTATCATCTGGTAATTTATCAAGTAACGTTTTTTTTGTCGTATGAATGATTTCTTTAATGTCTGGCATTTCAATATACAATCACGTCTTCTGATATATCAATTGACTGTTTCTGTTTAGAAGCATCATTTCTTACAGTGTCTAATTCCTTTAAGTAATCTTGAGTTACATCTTCAGTGACATATTTTCCATCAAAACATGAGGCATCAAATTTTTGAATTTCAGAACCATCTTCCTTTACAGATGCAATAAGATCATCTAAGTCTTGATAAAACAATCTGTCAGCACCAATGAAGCTAGAAATTTGTTTTTCAGTTTTCTCATGAGCTACAAATTCATTGCTTGCTGGCATATCAATACCATAAACATTTGGAAATTTAACTGGTGGAGCTGCCGATGCCATGTAGACTTTTTTTGCTCCTGCCTCTCTAGCCATTTCTATAATTTGCTTTGAGGTGGTCCCTCTGACTATTGAATCATCAACAAGTAAAACATTTTTATCTTTAAATTCTGAACCTATAGCGTTAAGTTTTCTTTTTACTGACTGAACTCTCTGCATCTGTTCTGGCATGATAAAAGTCCTTCCTATATATCTATTTTTTATAAACCCTTCACGAAATGGAACTTTTAATGACGTGGATAATTCAAGCGCTGCTATTCTACTTGTGTCAGGTATTGGAATTACCACATCTATATTATGATCTTTCCATTCTTCTTTTATTTTTTTTGCAAGGCTTTGCCCCATTCTCATCCTAGCTCTATAAACAGAAATTCCATCAAGTATCGTATCGGGTCTAGCAAAATAAACATACTCAAAAATACAAGGCGTATAACCCGTCTTATCAGAACATAGTCTTGTATGAACATTCCCTTTTGTATCTATAAATACAGCCTCACCTGGTTGCACATCTCTGATTAGTTTATAGCCTGTCGAATCTAAGGCAACTGATTCGGATGCAATCATTACTTCTTTTTTACCATTTACTTTTCTTTCACCAAAACATAATGGACGAATTCCCATAGGATCTCTAAAGGCAACTATTCCTCTATCTGCAATTAATGCAACAACAGAATAAGCACCTCTAACTCTTCGATGTACTCCAGCAACTGCATAGAAAACATCATCTGGCGTAAAACTATCCTTTCCATGCAATTGCAATTCATGAGCAAAAATATTTAAGAGGATTTCAGAATCTGATTTAGTATTAATATGCCTTAGATCTTCACTGAAAAGATTATTTTTTAATATTGATGAATTTATTAAATTCCCATTATGAGCAAGCCCTATTCCATATGGTGAATTAACATAGAAGGGTTGTGCTTCAGCAGAACTTTCAGCATGACCTGCAGTAGGATAGCGTACATGCCCTATACCTAGATTTCCCTTCAAGCGATTGATATGACGATGGCTAAAACCATCTCTAACTAGTCCTAATGATTTTCTTAGCGCAATTTTGCCATCATAGTTTGTTAATATACCAGATGCATCCTGACCACGATGTTGTAAGACTGTAAGCGATTCATATATATCATGAACAACTTGATTAGTACCATAAACTGCAACGATGCCACACATATGCTATATATTATATTTTTAATTCCAAACTATCAAAGAGTGAATCATGGGATTTGATAAATTTTTGAATGAAATCCTCAAAAAAGGGTATAAATTGTGACTGCTCCCAATAAGTTGTAGATATAAATTCAGTTAGACTAAGACCATAAATGATTATAATTAAAAATATATTTCCTTTTAAAAACCCAACAAGTAAGCCTAAAATTGCATTTGAAGATGAAAATCCAAATATTCTTACTAGTTGTGTTGAAAAGAACCCCAAGAATATTATTGCAATAAAAGTAAGTATAAATATAAATATATAGGAGAGAATGTTCGCTAAATCAGGTGATTGAATAAAAGAAAAAATATATTCTGATGGAATATCATTATGATTAACAGAAAAATATAATGCAAAAGCCCAACAAAATAACGAAACTATTTCATTGATAAAACCCTTGGATAGCCCTAGCACTGTCCAAAACAATAAAAATAAAAATATTATGATGTCCGTAATTACCATTAATTATTTATTCTTAAAATTTTGCCATCATAATCTAACAATTTAACAATTTTATTTTTCATTCTTACAGCCATAGCCTCATCCACATAGGGTCCAATAGATATTATTCTTTTTTTATTATTTTTAACAAAAATGAAAGACTTTATGCCAATATCTTTTGCTTTTGACTTGAAAGCTTTAATCTCTTTATTTCCACTAATATTTGGAAATGAAACAACCCATGATTCAACTATTTGTTTTTCTATTTTTGGTAGATTTGTAGTATCTACATCTTTTATACTAATAGATTCTAAATTTTTAGAATTATCTTTAGGTCTATCAGGAATATCCATTACATAAGTAATTTTACCGTAATTATTTACATACTCTAGGAATGGGTTCATGAACAAATAAAAGATAATTAGTATGGGTATGAGTACTTTTAGTGTAACTTTAGTATTCATTATAAATTGACAACATTGTTTTTATTAAACTTTATAAACCTTAAAACTTCTGAGACTGTGTAGAAAGAACCATAAACTATTAAACGATCATCTTTTCTTAAAGAGTTTATAGCGCCATTATACGCATCTAAAATAGATTGATATGAGTGAATGTTTTTTTTATCTATTAAGCTTGAAATTCTAAGTTTAATTTCATCAGCATTCATTCCTCTTTGATTATTGATAGTCCCACAAAACCATTCATCAATTAGTGGCTTCATAGGTCTAACCAAACTATATACATCCTTATCATCAAGAATCCCAATAACTGCAATAGTTCGTTTTCTTTTAGATTGAGACAAGTTCTTATATAATTGATCTGCTGCATCACCATTATGTGCTACATCAAGAATAATTTCAGGATTCTTACAAATAAGTTGATGTCTACCTAATAAACTAGTTTGCTTTAGACCTGAGGATAAGTCATTGGCATCATTTATTATATTAGGATCAAGACAATGTAGAGCAGTCAAAGCAGCCGCTGCATGATTATATTGAAAATCACCAGTCAAAGGTAATAGAGGTAAATTATTAATCTTATTATCCTTGTATGTCCATGACCAGCTATCTTTAGAAATTTTTAGAGAAAAATCATTATCATTATATAAAAAGTTTGTAGAATTATTTTTAGCATAACTTAATAGACTGGTTGGTGGGTTTTTTTGTGCAAAAATACAATGACAAAATGGCCTCATGACACCTGCTTTCTCAAGAGCAATGCTATCAACAGTTGACCCTAAAAACTCAACATGATCAATTCCAATTGAAGTTATAATTGAGATATCTGAGTCGATTATGTTGGTTGCATCTAGTCTTCCACCTAAACCAACTTCTAAAATTGCAAAATCTAAATCTAGTTGATGAAATATATAAAATGCAGTGAGAGTAGCAAATTCGAAATAAGTTAAAGTTGTTTTCCCTCTATAATGATTAATAAATTCAAAAGCTTCTAAAACTTTATTTGTTTCTATTTCTTTTTTATTAATTCTTATCCTCTCATTATATTCCATCATATGAGGAGAGGTAAATGAACCTATCTTATATCCTTTTTCGTGTAAAATGCTTTCTAATAAAGCAACAGTGGATCCTTTTCCATTAGTTCCGGCTACTATTATTACTTTTTTAGCAATTTTATTTATTTTTAATTTTTTATATACAGATTTTATTCTCTCTAATTTAAAATCAATATTTTTTGGATGAAGGGTTTGTTGCCAATCCAACCACTCAGAAAGATTTTTAAACTGTTTTTTCACGTGTTAAATCACCTATTAGCACAGCGATTAATTGAGAAATAATTTTTGATTGTTCGTTTCTATTTACTATAAGATCTATTGATCCGTGTTTTTTTAAGAACTCACTTCTTTGGAACCCATCAGGTAATTTCTCACCAACAGTTTGTTCTATAACTCTAGGTCCAGCGAAACCAATTAAAGCATTTGGCTCAGCAATATTTATATCACCTAGCATTCCTAAACTAGCAGATACTCCACCCATAGTTGGATCTGTTAAGACAGATATATATGGTAAACCTTTTTGTCCTAATCTATTTAATGCTGAACTAGTTTTAGCCATTTGAAATAAAGAAAATAAAGATTCTTGCATTCTAGCGCCTCCACTTGCAGAAAAACAAACTAGAGGTTTTTTTTCATCAAGACAAATTTTAATTGCTGATGAAAATTTTTCTCCAACAACAGAACCCATGGAACCACCAAAGAAAGAGTACTCAAATGCACACACGACAAGGGGTATTTTATTTATATTACCTTTAAAAACAATAAGAGCATCTTTTTCACCAGTTTTCTTTTGAGTAGATGCCAATTTATCTTTATATTTTTCTTTATCTTTAAAGTCTAAAATATCTTTAGGTAAAATTGATGTTAATACTTCAACTCTTTCGCTTTTATCTAAAAATAAATCAATTCTTTTTCTAGCAGATATTCTCCCATGATGATTGCATTTTGGACAGACATTTAAATTTTTTTCATATTCTGCTCTATAAATAACTGCATCACAATTAAGACATTTGTGCCATAAACCTTCTGGAACTGAAGATTTTTTCTTTACAGCCGCCCTAATTCTTGCTGGTAAAATTTTATCAAGCCAACTCATTTTTTTTCCAAAGCTTTATTAATTCCAAGTAAAAAGTTTCTAATTCTTGAATACATTATATTTTTATTATGTCTGTATTTTTCTATTAATTCTACTATAGAACTACCTATTATTACACCATCAGAAAAAAGACCTATTTTTTTAGCAGAAGATTTATTTTTTATACCAAACCCTACTACAATAGGAATTTTCTTATTAGAGATTTTTTTAATTTTGTTTACTTTTTCTTTAATTGATGAAATATTTTTAATAGATGTTCCAGTTATTCCTTTGATTGAGACATAATAAAGATATCCCTCTGTATGTTCTATTATCGTTTTTAACCTATTATTATCAGTTGTTGGTGATGCTAAAAATATTTGTTTTAGATTATTTTTTTTAAAAACTTGATTTATCTCATGGGATTCCTCAATAGGAAGATCAACAATCAATACTCCATCGACACCGCTATTAATCGCTTTAATAGAAAATTTCTCATACCCCATGTTCATTATAGGATTCATATATCCCATGAGGACTATAGGTGTCGTTGTATTTTTTTTTCTAAAATTTTTAACAATAGTTAATGTGTTTTCTAAAGTAATTTTGTTTTGTAATGCTCTTTCTATTCCTTTTTGTATAATTGGTCCATCTGCAATAGGGTCAGTAAAAGGTATCCCTAATTCTATTAAATCTACCCCACTATCAGCCATTATATTTAAAATTTTTTTAGTACCTTCTATGTTTGGATCCCCACAAACAAGATAAGTAATAAAAGCTGATTTCTTCTTAGGAAGAGATTTTAAAAAAGCATTTGATATTCTGTTCACAATTTCATTCCTTTCAGTAGGGCAATGCTATCAATATCTTTATCGCCTCTTCCAGATAAATTGATTAGTATATTTTTTCTATTTCTTTTTTTTGCTAAGTCAAATGCATACGCTAACGCATGAGAGGTTTCTAGTGCTGGAATTATTCCTTCTTCTTCTGTTAAAAGATAGAATGCTTTTAATGCATTCTTATCTGTAACACTCACGTATTGTACTCTGCCACTATCTTTTAACCATGAATGCTCTGGCCCAACCCCAGGATAATCTAAGCCAGCAGATATTGAGTGAGTAGGTTTAATCTGACCGCTTTCATCCTCCATTATGTAAGTTTTATTTCCATGAAGAACGCCAGGCTTTCCTGCACAAAGCGGAGCAGCATGTTCTCCAGTACTTAATCCATGACCACCTGCTTCTACACCTATCATCTCAACATTATCATTCAAGAAAGGATGAAATAAACCAATTGCATTTGAGCCTCCACCGACACATGCAATTAATACATCAGGGTTTTTTCCTATAAGTAATTTCATTTGTTTTTTTGCTTCAGAACCGATCACTGATTGGAAATCTCTCACAATCATTGGGTAAGGATGGGGTCCAGCTACTGAACCGATAATATAATGTGTATCATCAACATTTGTAACCCAATCCCTTAAAGCTTCATTCAATGCATCTTTTAATGTTTTTGATCCTGAAGTAACTTCTATGACCTCAGCTCCCAATAATTTCATACGATAAACATTGATGCTTTGCCTTTTAATATCTTCACTGCCCATGTAGACAATACATTTTAAATTCAATCGCGCACATGCTGTTGCTGTAGCAACACCATGTTGTCCAGCACCTGTTTCAGCTATTATTCTAGTCTTACCCATTTCTTTTGCTAACAATGCTTGGCCCAAAGCGTTGTTAATTTTGTGTGCGCCAGTGTGACATAAATCTTCACGCTTTAGATAGATATTACAATTGCCTAATAATCTACTAACTTTTTCAGCAAAATATATTGGAGTTGGTCTTCCAACATAATGAGAGAGTTCATTAAGTAATTTCTTTTTAAAAGAGATAGATTTAGCAATTTTTTTGTATGACTTTAACAGTTCTTTTAGAGGGAACATTAGGGTTTCAGATACATAAGCTCCTCCATATAAATCAAAATGGCCTTCTTGATTTGGCTGGTTTTTATAATTATTTTTTTTTATTTTTTTCACTGTCTGCTATTCTTACATTTTCTACAAACTTTTTCATTAAAGATGGGGATTTTTTGCCTTTAGATAATTCAATCCCACTACTCACATCTATTCCCCATGGATTATGTTTAAGAATTAATTCTTTTACATTAGTTGAACCGAGACCTCCTGCTATAAAAAAATTTGGGTCTTTACAATTTAATTCTTTTTTATAAGCTGTTATTAGATTCCAATCAAATGCTGTTCCTGTTCCACCTTGGGTATGTCCGAGTTTAGTATCTAACATATATTTAAAAAAATTAGGTTGTAATGGATGATTTTCATCTGTGTTAAATACATCTGTTTTAACGCTATTAACATGTAAGGTTTTAATATAGGGTTTGTTAAAAGCAATACATGTTTCCAGGCTCTCTTGTCCATGAAATTGAAGTATATTGATATTTGTATGTTGAATCACTTCAGCTATGAATTGATCAGAATTATTCATAAATACGCCAACTGTTTTTACTTTACCTTCACAAAGTTTGCAAATAGATTTTGCTTCCTCTAATTTTATATTTCTTGGGCTAGATTCAACAAAAACTAATCCAATAAAATCTATATCTAGCTCCAACGCCTCTTTTACATCAGCACTGTTTGTAAAGCCACAAAATTTAATTTTAGTTTTATACATAGTGAAAAAAATCTTTTGTAACAGAAATTTTATAATGCTTTGGATATTCTACATTCATTAGATAGAGACCTTGCGGTGAAACTTTTTTTCCAGCATTTTTTCTATCTTTGCTTTTTATTATGGTTGCTATGTCAGAAGGCTTCAACTTACCTTCATTAACATCCAATAATGTTCCAACTATATTTCTAACCATATGATACAAAAAAGCATTTGCTGTTATATCTATAATTATAAGGCTTTTTTCCGTTGTAATATTGGCTTTTTTAATAATCTTAATTGGTGTCTTTGCTTGACAGCCAGAAGATCTGAAGCAACTAAAATCATGCTCTCCTTTTATATATTGAATTGACTTTTTAAGTTTATCTATATTTATATCTGTGTCATACCATAAAGCAAAATCAGATAATATTGCTGAATTAGTCTTTTGATTAAAGATTACATATCGATAACTTCTTGAAATAGCAGAGTACCTAGCATGAAAACTTTCATCAACAAAATATAGTTTTTTAACTCTAATATCATTTGGTAGGTGACTATTAATACCCTTAATCCAATTTTGCTCGTCTCTTTTCTTATTGGTATCAAAGTGTATAAATTGAGAAATAGCATGGACGCCGGTATCTGTTCTCCCTGCGCAAATTGATGTAATTTTGGAATCAGCAACATTCGATATTGATTTATCTAAATAATATTGAACTGTTTTTTTGGATGATTTATTTTGAGCTTGCCAGCCTGTATAATTTGTACCTTCGTATTCGATACAAAGAACTATTCTCATTATTTCAATTGCAAGTAAAGGAGCTTAGCTTCATGTACCTCTGATTCATTTCCTGATTCAGCAACTTTAATTAATATCTCACGCGCTTTTTTTATATCCTTACTTTCTATCAATGCTCGCGCTAAATCAATATTCGATATATTTTCATCTTCAATGACATTTGCTGCTTTTGGTTTTGGCTTTGCTTTTGCTTTTGCTTTTGGCTTTGCTTTTGGTTTTGGCTTTGCTTTTGCTTTTGGTTTATCAATAACTTGCGCTCTTCTATTTTTTTTGGCTCTGTCAATTAGTCCGTTATCGTCAGTTTCTATTGAGGTATTAATCTTTAATAATAAATCTTTGATTAGAGTTGCTTGTTCAAGTAAATCTTTATTCTTTTTTGATGATTCATTTTTTATAAGTTTTTTTACATGATTCTCAGATTCTTCTAATGCACGCGCTAAATCAATACTAGATGTACTTTGTTTAAGATCTTGTTCTATTTTATTAACATGTAAAACTAGACGTCTATATTTTTCATATAGATATGAAAGTAAAAAAAATATAACTAGAAAGTATATTAGACCTGTCATAGTGATTTGTATTGTTAAAACTATATTTATTAAATGAAAAATTATATCCATTAGGACATTAAAGACAGGTTCTAAAGAAACCAAGATTCCCTGCAGCACCATTATTAAAACATCTATGATGCCAGGAGCAAAACTACCAGGTTCTATGGGAGGTAGATAACCACTTCTAATTAACGATTCAGAAAAAGGTCTTATGACAGATGTAGATTCTAGAATGAAAATAGTAATTATAAAAGCTATGACTAAATTAAAAATTATCTTAAACATTACAAACTCTCAATTAATTTTTCTGCAATTTGTACGCTATTAAGTGCTGCTCCTTTTCTAACATTATCAGCAACAACCCAAAGATTCAAAATATTATCGTTATCAAGGCCTTTTCTGATTCTTCCTATGTACACATCATCTGTGCCCTGTCCTTCAGAAGATGCGGTTGGAAAAGTAAAATTTTTCCAATCATCTACAATCTGTATACTATCATGATTTTGAAAATCTTTAATTACCTGATTTACATCAATATTTTTCTCCGTTTTTACCGCAATACTTTCAGAATGACCAATTAATACTGGCACACGAACGGCTGTAGGGTTTACATTAATGCTAGATCCTAATATTTTTTGTGTCTCCCATACCATTTTCATTTCTTCTTTGGTGTAACTGTTATCACAAAAACTATCTACAAAAGGTATTACATTAAAAGCAATCTGTTTAGGATAAACAGTTGATTTAATATCTTTTCCTTCAAAGTATGAGTTTGTCTGGTCAATAAGTTCATTCATTCCTTTTCTACCAGAACCAGAAACAGCTTGATATGTTGATACATTAATCTCTTGGACAATATATCTGTCATGAATTGGTTTCAAAGCGACAAGCATCTGAATCGTTGAACAATTTGGATTCGCAATTATATTTTGGTTTTTATAATTCGGTAACTGATCTAGATTAACTTCTGGAATAATCAATGGTATATCATCTACGTATCGAAATTCTGAGGTATTATCAATTACTACACAGTCAGAATCTACTGCGCGAGGAACAAACTCTTTTGATACATTACTGCCAGCAGAAAAAAAAGCTATATCAGTTTCTTTGAAATCATAGCTATTGACTGATTCAACAGTTAATAAATCTGAACCAAATTTAACTTTTGTGTTTTTAGATTTATCGCTAGCTATAACTGAAAGATTAGAGATAGGAAAGTTCCGTGAGTACAAAATATCTAACAATGACTCTCCAACTATTCCAGTTGCTCCAACAATAGCAATATTATATGTTTCTTTTTTACTTAACATTTCTCATCACTTCTTCTAAAACTTTATCTCCCATCTGACCAGTTGAAACAAATTCTTCAGAACCAGAAAGATCTTTCGTAAAAATACCATTATTTAAAACTTTATTAACTGATATTCTTATCAATTCAGATAACTCTTTCTTGTTAAATGTGTATTCAAGTAGCATTGCAAACGATAATATCATAGCAATTGGATTAACAATTCCTTTTCCAGCTATATCAGGAGCCGACCCATGCACTGGTTCATACAATCCTCTCCTTTCTAATGAGAGAGATGCTGATGGTAACATTCCAATAGATCCTGTTAGCATTGATGCTTCGTCAGACAAGATATCTCCAAATAAATTACCTGTCAATATCACATCGAATTGCTTAGGTTCCTTTATCAGTTGCATTGAAGCATTATCTATATACATATGCTGTAATTTAACATCTGAGTAGTTCTTGGCTACTTTATCAACGGTTGCTCTCCATAATTGTGAAACCTCAAGAACATTAGCTTTATCTACTGATGTTATTTTCTTATTTCTAGTAGATGCAATTGAAAAAGCGAAATCTGAGATTCTGCTTACTTCTTTTTCAGTATATTTCATTGTATTAAATGCATATGATCCATCTTTGTTTGAATCAAAGCCTCTTGGTTCACCAAAATAAACATCACTTATTAATTCTCTAACTATTAATATGTCCAAATTTTTTATTACATCTGACTTTAATGTTGAAGCATTAATAAGTGAATCAAATAAGAAAATTGGTCTTAAATTAACAAATAATTCAAGTTTCTGTCTTAACTCTAATAAACCGTATTCCGGCTTTAATGTTCTTTCATTATTTTCATATTTTTTAGTACCAACTGCTCCAAGCAATATTGCGTCAGCTTTAGATGCTTTTTTTAAAGTGCTATCTGGAAGCGGTACATTATGATTATCAAGTGCAATACCGCCAATATCTGCAAAATCATAATCCACATTAAATACTTTTTGTTTATTAAAATAGTCAATAATCTTTACCACTTCTGCCATTATTTCAGGACCAACTCCATCACCAGGTAGCAATAAAATATTATTTTTCTTCTCATTCATTTTCAAACAGCCATGGTTTCTTATTTATTATTGTTTTTTCAAAGTCTTTAATTACTTTTTTATTTTTAAGCGTTAGTTCGATATCATCATATCCGTGAATCACTTTTTCCTTGTTTGATTGATCTATTGCGAAATTAATAGTCACATTATCAGGCGTACTAATTGTCTGATTAAGGACATCAATTGTCAATTGATATATTCCAGAATCTGGGATTTGTTCAAATAGCCAGTCAATTTCAGATTTTTTAATTGGAGCCAATAACAATTGGTTTTTAAAACTATTATTAGAAAAAATTTCTGCAAAAGAACTAGAGATTACAGCTTCAATCCCATAATCCTTGATTGCCCAGACAGCATGTTCCCTTGATGAACCGCAACCAAAATTATCATTTACAATTAAAATTTTTCCAGAAGAGTAAGGTTTTTTATTTAAAATAAAATTATTATTTATCTTTCTCTTTTTTGTTGTACTTAGGTCGCCTGGTTCATCATATCTCCACGAATCAAATAAAAATTTTCCAAAACCAGTTTTACCAATTGCTTTAAGATATTGTTTAGGAATTATAACATCTGTATCAATATTGGATTGATTAATAGGAATTACTTGGCCTTGAATAATTTTATTTTTCATTCAACATTTGTAACGTCATCAAAGTGTCCTTTAACTGCGGCAAGTGCAGCCATGGCTGGACTAACTAAGTGTGTTCTCCCTTTCTCTCCTTGCCTCCCCTCAAAATTTCTATTTGATGTTGAAGCACACCTTTCATAAGCATTAAGTTTATCATCATTCATTCCTAAGCACATTGAACAACCTGGATCTCTCCATTCAAACCCAGATTTAATGAAAATTTTATCTAAACCTTCTTTTTCTGCTTGTGCTTTCACTTGCCCTGAACCTGGAACCACGATAGCTTGCTTAATGTTGCTTGCAATTTTTTTTTGTTTTATAACGTTAGCCGCTAGTCTTAAATCTTCAATTCTAGAATTTGTACATGATCCAATAAAAATTTTATCTAATTTTATTGAACCAATTTCTTGATTAGGTTCTAAACCCATGTATTCAATTGCTTTAGTAATTGATTCTTTTTCACCTTTATCCTTAACTGTATTAGGATCAGGCACTTTGCCATGAACTGAAGTTGTCATTTGTGGAGACGTGCCCCAAGTAACTTGCGGTTCTACTAAAGAAGCATCAATGTTGATTGTTTTATCAAATTCTGATTCATTATCACTTTTCAATGTCTCCCAATACTTGATTGCTTTATCAATATACTTGTTTGATGAAATGTGTTGCCTTTGTAATAAGTATTCAAGGGTCTTTTCATCAAATCCTATTATTCCAGATTTGGATCCAGCCTCTATACTCATATTACAAATAGTCATTCTGCTTTCTATACTTAACTCTCTTATGCAAGGGCCAGTATACTCAATCGTATATCCTGTTCCACCCGATGTACCTATCTTACCAATAATATATAAAATAAGATCTTTTGACGTTACAAGGTTTTTCAAACTACTAATTATATTTATCTTTAAATTTTTTTCCTTTTTCATATTGATGCACTGTGTTGCAAGTACATGCTCAACTTCACTTGTTCCAATTCCAAAAGACAATGCAGAAAGAGCTCCGTGTGTTGATGTATGTGAATCACCACAAACTAAAGTCATTCCGGGTTGTGTAATCCCAAGTTCTGGCCCTATTATATGCACTATCCCTTGTTTAATATCATTTAAATCAAAATAGTTTATTTTATGTTTTTTACAATTATTTATAAGCGTATCAACTTGAAGCTTAGATATTGGATCTTTTATTCCAGATTTTCTATCTGCAGTTGGAACATTGTGATCTGAAACTGCATAAATTGTATTCTTATCCCAAACTTCACGATTCTTTATTAAAAGACCATCAAATGCTTGAGGGGATGTAACTTCATGAACAAGATGTCTGTCAATATAAATTAAAGATGTTCCGTCATCATTTTTGATAACTTGATGCTCATCCCAGATTTTGTCGTATAAGGTTTGTTTCATTTATCCTAGATAGAAATAATTAATCAATTTGCGCTCTATGGCGAAGCAATAAATCGCAAAGAACCAATGCCATCATTGCTTCTGCAATTGGTGTAGCCCTTATACCTACACATGGATCGTGTCTTCCTTTTGTAGCTATGGTTGTTTTTTTATTTTTTATTGTTATTGTTTGTCCAGGAATTAAAATACTTGATGTTGGCTTAAGTGCAATCTTAACTACAATATCTTGTCCTGTAGAAATACCTCCCAAAGTACCTCCAGCATGGTTTGATTTAAAACCTTTCGGTGTAATTTCATCTCTACATTCTGAACCTTTTTTTGATACCACATCAAAACCACTACCTATCTCAACTCCTTTAACAGCATTAATTGACATCATTGATGACGCAAGTAATGCATCAAGTTTATCAAATACAGGGTTTCCCAATCCAGCAGGAACATTTTGTGCTATTACAGTAACTTCCGCACCAATAGAATCACCATTTTTTCTTATTTTACTAATGTAGTCTTCAAGCATTGGGACCATTTTCTTATCAGGAAAGAAAAAAGAGTTTTTTTCAATATCATTATAATTAACTTTATTTGCCCGATGTTCACCAATCTTAGAAACATATCCAAATATATTAATCTTAGAACTCTGCTTTAAATATTTTTTAGCAATAGCTCCTCCAGCTACTCTTGCAACTGTCTCTCTAGCTGATGATCTACCAGCGCCTCTATAATCTCTAAATCCATACTTTTTTGTGTAGGTGAAGTCAGCATGACCTGGTCTAAACTTTTCTTTAATTTCTTTATAATCTTTTGGTCGTTGGTCTTCATTCGCAATTAATAAACAAATAGGAGTTCCTGTTGTTTTCCCTTCAAAAACACCTGACAATATTTCAACCTTATCGCTCTCCTTTCTTTGAGAGGTATATTTTGATTTTCCAGGCTTTCTTCTGTCCAAATCCTTTTGTATATCAGATTCATTGAGTTTTAAGCCTGGTGGACAACCGTCTACCACGCAACCAAGTGCCTTTCCATGACTTTCGCCAAATGAAGTAAGACAAAATATTTTTCCAAATGTATTACCAGACATAATCAGGGCTGTTGTTTAAGAATGAAATAATTAGCAAAAGCTCAATAAATATCATATATTTAATCTACTATTATATAGTATAAAGCTGAATTTTTGAAATTATTGGTTTTTTATGAAAAATTTTTATTTCTTTTTGGGTATCTTATTAGTCATTTTATTAGGGCTATCTCTCAATGAGCCAGAAGAGCAACCAGCCTTCACAGAGCTCAAACCAAAAAATTTTTTCTTCAGTGAAGGCCTTTCAGCACAATCAACTACACACAAGTATTTTGAGCAAAAACATTTCCTAAACAAAGTCAGCCTAATATTCTTTGGGTACACTAGATGCCCTGACTTTTGCCCAGATACTCTAGCTAAATTAAATAAGATCTATGCATCAATGAAAAATCATAATTATGAAAATTTTGAACAATTACAAATAATATTTATTTCGGTAGATACTAAAAATGATGATATTTCTACTGTTAAAAATTATGTAGAGTATTTTAATAATGACTTTATAGGCATAACAATGAGTCCTACTGATTTAAAAAGCCTTTCTCAATCAATTGGCGTATATTATGAAAAAGTTTCATCTAGCCAAAGCATAGATTTTTATGAACATACTGGCGCACTCTTTTTAGTGGATCAATCAGGTAGGCTGCTAGGGATATTTTCACCACCATTTGATTTTTCTAAACTAGAAACCGAAATTGTTGAGTTTCTAAATTAATCTATGAACAATATATTCAATTATATTAAATCTTATTGGTTATTTTTTATACCACATCATCTATTTTCACGATTTACTTATTTAATTACTCGTACCAAACATCCATTAAAAAATTTTCTAATAAGACTTTATATTAAAGTTTTCAAAGTAAATATGTCTGAATGTATCATGTCATCCCCAGATGATTATGATACCTTTTGTGACTTTTTTACGAGAAAACTAAAAAAAAGTGTTCACAAAATAGATGGAAAAAAAGATTCTATTACATCTTCATGTGATGGCAAAATACTTGAGTTTGGAGAAATCAAAAGTAATACGATTGTTCAGGTTAAAGGAAAGACAATAAATATTGATTCGTTATTACATGATAATGACAAATCATCAAAATATGAAAATGGATCTTTCGTTACAATTTATCTTGGCCCAAAAGATTATCATCGTGTGCATATGCCTTCGGATGGCAAATTAATGAAAACTATGCATGTTCCTGGAAGATTATATAGCGTTACAACCCATGCTGTTAAAGCAATAAATAATTTATATTTAAAAAATGAAAGATTGGTATGTAATTTTGAAAAAGATCAACTTAAATTTTCTGTAATATTAATTGGTGCAATTAATGTCTCATCTATAGAAGTGGTATGGAAAGGCGAATCATCTCCACCTGTACCTAAAAAAACAATCTCATCAGATTATAGAAAAAAAAGAGTAAGTTTAAAGAAAGGCGAAGAAATGGGAATGTTTAAGACCGGATCGACTGTTATTTTATTATTTAATGATAAGGTGAAACTATCAAATGACCTAAAAAAAGGAAAAGTTATTAGAGTTGGATCTCAAATAGGAAAAAATATTTCTTAATCGTATAAGTCATGGCTTACATATTCAGGGAGAGTGTCTTTATAATCAAATTCCTTATCTATTTTTC